>Ga0208980_10000038_pt1 | contig 54949 bp, 73 predicted proteins | sample WetSurMetagenome_3_FD_187993 | JGI IMG/M metagenome (GOLD analysis project Ga0208980, IMG submission 187993) | Wetland microbial communities from Twitchell Island in the Sacramento Delta, sample from surface sediment Aug2011 Site A1 Bulk (version 2) | ecosystem: Environmental > Aquatic > Marine...
TGCGTGCCCAGGTGAGCACGTTGACGACGAAGACGCGGGTCGAGGGTTCGAGCTGGGCCATGGTCTTGCGCTCGACGGCCGAGAACTCGATGGGCAAGGGTTGCGCGGCGGGCTCGGTGCCTTTGGGATGGATGGCGAAATCCGAGTCGGTCTCGCGGCGGAAAAGCAGGTCGTAGGCCATGGATCACCTTGTGGCTATAGAGAGGGAATGTCTTAATCGATGATTTCGGTCTCGAAATATAGGCTCAGGGTTCCCGGTTCGAGTTGTTGCATGCGCACGAGTCCGAGACCGATCAATGACTCCATGTCAGTGCCCATGATTGAGAATTGTGGGGACAGCTTGATCGTGAACATATCAACGCGGTTGTTTCTTCGGTGTGTCGGCAGGAAGACGTTGTGTTTGACCTTGGTGGCGTCATAGCCCGTGATGAAACGGCTCAGATAGTTGAGGTGGCTGAGCGGGGGTTCGTAGCCGAGTCCGTATGTATTGTCGATTCCCCTGTCCGCCTTGTGTCTGGTAGGCGGGAGGTGTTCGTGCTTGCTGTATTTGAATGGCTTGGGCATGAATAAGCTCCTTACGGCACAGTGTCCCTGGGATCAGGGATTGAAGACCCACACGTCGCCGTCGTGTTCGATGAAATGCATGCCGTTGAAGCCCGCATCGCGAGCATAGGCTTCGTAGTCGATGTAGATGCGAAGAGGTTCGGGAACCTCATTGAGCCAACCAGCCTCTTCGATGTACTGTTCGGCCCAGTCCTCGGGCGAGCTGTAAACCCCGTTGAACGCATCGCGGGCTTCGTCGAGCGTGCCGTCTTCGTTGATGTCGCGACGGTAGATCTGGAGCAGGGTTTTCTCGTGGTCGTCGAGCCCCATCCACTCCCAGAGATCTTCCGAGATGGAGGATTCCGTGATCATTCCCTTGGGAATGTTCTCGTGGTCCTGGAACATCAGCTCGGGGTCGGCTTCGTCCTTGTGGAGCTTGCGGCAGGCGTCGATGAACTCGTCCTTGTCGGCGTAGTCGGTGAGATCGAGCCATCGACCCTTGAGGTTGCCGGAGTTGTACTTGGCGTAGGTGCCGACGTACACGCGAGGGTTCTCGCTGCTGATCTCTTCGATTTTGGGTGTCTTGGGAGCGCGTTTCTTGGCCATGGTGAACTCCTAGCGCGGTGGCGTGCGGGAGGTGCGGAAGATGCTTGCGATGGCGAACATGCCGATGGAGGCCGCCAGCAGGCTCACCGAGATGGCGACGCGCCCGCTGACCTTGCGCAAGTCGTAGCGAACGTCGTCCACCTTGTTGAGCAGGCGAGCCTGCTCCTTGGCGGACAGGATCACGGATCCCATGCCAGAAAGGCTCGACGACCGGCTCCAGTTCGCCCTGGTCTTGCCGAAAATGATGTCCTGTGCCATTCGCGTTTGTCCTCGGAGAAGGCGACAATCCGTTCTGGTTTAGACGCGGCTTGTCACCTCTTTGTTGATTTTCCTGTGTTGACGTGGTAGGTTAGTGGTGTGTGGAGAAGAGAAGAGATGAAAGAGAAGAGAAGTCAGATGTCCTGGATGAAGGATTCCGTGTTGACTCTCGGAGCCGTGTTTGCCTTCTTCGTGTTGTTCGCGGCTCTGCGATACCTTCCTCTGATTCTCAAATCCCTCCTGGTAGTGGCGATGTTCGTGAACGGTCAACTGGTGTGACGAAAGGCAGGTATGAACATGACAACTCTCAAGACTTCCGTGGCGGCTCTGGCGATCTCCGGGTGCGCGACCGAGGGCGTACCCACACCGATCGAGGCTTCGGACGCCGGTTTCCCGGCTTCCGGGAAGGAGGATGCCGGTGCGGCGAGACGCGGTCCGAGCGGGCAGACCGATGCCGGCATCTTTTTGCCGGCGGACGCCGTGACGACGGACGGGGCGGTGACCGGGCTCAGTGTTGACGCCGTGGCGACCGGTGATTCGTCCTTCGCCCTGGGTTACGATGCTCGGGTTTCGGATCTCCTGGTGGTCGTCGCGATCTGCACGGCCTTGACCCTGGCGGGCTGCGATGGCGGTAGCGGCGACCTGGTTCCGGACGCCGGGCTCCTCGACACGCAGACCGATGTCCTGCGCACCGATGTCCTCGCCCCGGCTCCCGACACCGGCAAGACCGACACCGACAACGGTGGGTACACACCGAACGGTGTGACCGTGAACCTGGGCGTGAATCCCTGTCAGAACACGACCCTGCATCCCGAGTGCGATCTGGCTGTCACGGTCGGCTGTGGTTGGGATCCAGCAACGAACAAGTGTTATCCCGTTGGTGGGAATGTGATCACCAACTTCATTTGTGACAGCACCAAGATGTGTTCGATGGCCACGTATCAACCGGGAACCGTTTTGATCTGGAAGCCGACGGATGTCCGATACACCTACTTGGGTGATTCCTCCGGGGGGTATGTTTGTCTGCCGAATAGCGAGATTTGGCATCTGTCGCAATGTCCGTTGAAGTGTGATCCGGTTCACGGTTATCCGGCTGGTTGCACGAACTAGAATCCAATATCGAAAACCAGTTTGACGCCGAAGACCTTGTCGGCGACTCCGGCGGTTCTGACGTTTATGCTGGTGTGGTATCCCTCGATAGGGATGAGAGGTGAAAGAGTTCCGGCGGCAATTGTGTGGGTTTCCGTGAAAACGGGATAGTTGATGGGAGAGGTATTGGGAAAGGCCAGGCGATCCCACAGAGTGACTTCCAAAGCCGCCAGTGTTGGTGGTCCTATGCGGACGACCCGAACGGCTCGGGCGTAGGAAGGAATGGCATAGGTGGCGTTGAACGCGCAACCGCCGGCTGTGGTGTCGGAAACATAGACGTACATGGTCTTCTGGAGGCGGGAGAACACACGGCCGAAATAGTTTGCGAATGCTTTGACCATGACCGGCGCAATGACGGGAAGGCCGCCACCAGGGTTTTGCAGAACGGGGTTTGGTGCAAGAGGTGCGCAACCTGGAGGGACCACGATCGGTGGCTCGCCGTATGCCGGGGAGCCGACCGCTTGCATTGGCCATATCAGGGCGTTGTCGTAGCGAGCGAAAACTCGCAACGTGCCTGTTGGCACCTGGATGGCTACACCACCATCCAGGAATTCATAGGCTGTGTTGATGCCGAAGTATTCGTCGCCCTGAAAAGGTCCGATTGGGATGTCGAATTCGACCTTGGAGAATTGGGAACCATTTCCGAATTCGATGATACCCGTAATGGGGCCGGCGTGGGTGTTTCCGGGGACGGTGTTTTGTCCTGGGGGGAGAAATCGTGCTGCCGTCATGATGACGGTGATTGACTGACCGAACTTGGAATCGCTCGTGAGATTGAGCAGTCTTGCTCGATCGTTGCTGGGTTTTTTGACGAAAAGGGGTCCGCCTGGCGGCAAAAAGATGGGTTGGAGAACCGTGGCGTTGCCGATGTTGTTGTCGGCGTCATCGAGGAGCTTCAACCCGGTCTTGCCCGAGCGCATGGCTGCGGCGAGCTTGGCAGACTGTTGTTTGTTCCAGATGTCCTTGGCGTCCATTTGAGTCATCCTTGATCCTTGGTCGCGATGATCTTCGCGCGAACGGTTGTTGGGAAGCTGTCGTCGTTGCGCATGAGTATGCGCAGGCTGTTCTTGGAATCGAGCACGCCCTCGTAGGTCACGCCATCCCTCCAGTAGTCGAGACTGCGCAGGGTGAGCAGGGTACCGGCGCCCGCGAACCACACCTCGATGACGGTGATGCCGGGGCGGCTTGCCCAGAGGTAGAGGGTCGGGTTCTTGAGTCGGGCCTCCGGTGCGAAGGTGATCTCGCCGTGGTTGTGCTCCTCCACGATGAGGGTGTGCCGGATGGCGGTGAGATGGCGATGGTGCCAGATCTTCCACAGCGAGCTGCCGACCGAGAGCAGGACACCACCAATCACGACCGCCAGCACGATCCAGCGCAGGGGCATCTCCAGCGACGCCATGATGACGAAGTAGAGCGCCACGCCGATCCCGATCAGCACGAGAGCGAGCGACAGGTCGCGGTTGGTGATCTTCCGCCAGCTCATCTCGATACCCGGCTTCCTTCCTTGGCCAACTCGTACTTCAAGTTGTAGACGACATCGGACAGAGCCTTGAACTCGGTTTTCTGGTTGTCGAGTGCGATGCGCACGTTGTCGAGGGTCTGCTTGAGCGTGGTCTGTTCGATGGCGTCCTTCTGGACTTTCTCCGTGTACTCGGTGCGGGTGACGTAGAATGCCTTGCCCACGACGGAGAGGATGGTTCCGCCCGTGACGATCATACCCAGGAAGAGCGCGATGGCTTTCCAGGGGTTGTTGCTGGCGACCGTCGGTGCGGCTCCAGGGCGGTAGTTTTGCGTGATCTCCTGGCTCGGGCTCACGGGGGTCGGGGTGCCGTCGGACATGTTGCTACTCCTTGTTTCCCTGTCACATGTAGCCGCGTCGCTTGGCTGCCTCGACGCGGGCGATGTATTCCTGGACCTGGGCGGGGAAAGCGGTGCCTTCGTCGAGGCACCTGGCGATACGAACGTGACCGGCGTCGTAAGCGGCGGCGACGATCGTGTGATCGTTGCCGAACTTGCGCTTCAAGATCAGCATGAGGTAGGACGCCATCATGATGTTGAAGTCCGGGTTCATGAGATCGTTGACGTTGCCGGTGTCGAACGTGTGCAGGGTCTCCTTGACCTGCTTGTTGCGCATGAAGGTGGTTCGCTTGAGGCTCTGCAAGAGCCATTCGTAGGTCCGGGGCATGATCTGCATGACCCCGAGGGCGCCCGTGACGGGATTGATTGCGTCCAGCTTGTCCTGGGTCTCGACGTATGCCTGGGAGCGGATCCACGATTTCGGCACATGGAAGATCTTGGACCACTTCCGGGCGAGCTTGACCACCAGCTCGGGTTGCCGACCTTCCAGACACTTGGATGTCGCGGTCGGTGGCGCGAGGGTCATGATCAGCTCCGCCCGTGGCGGTGATGTCATGATGACCGGTTCCACGATAACCGGCGTCGGTGCCGGTGACATGGGTGCCGAGGTTGACTGGGGACAGATGAGTATGGATATGAGCCCCAGGGGCAGGCTGACGAGGATCGGGAGTGGGTTCATGGGGTGGATCTCCTTTTGTGGGATGCTACCAGCTTCATGAACCTGACGGTGAGTTCCCTGTCCCCATGACGACGCGCCAGGACCAGGCCATCCTCGGCCTGGTCGCGCGTGATCTTGCTGTCGGGTTTGCCGGCGATGAACCGCAGGCGCCGCTGCTCCACGTACCTGCGGATCGTTGGATCGTCAGCCTGGTGGAATGCCAGGCTGACGATCCCTGTCACGAGCCCGAAGGCGAGGAGAATGGCGCCCATGGTGGTCGTTCATCGGACGACTAGAACAGCTTGGTGGCGTCGAGGATGGCGAGGAGTTCTTTCGCCTTGATGTCGCCCTTGGCGGCCTTGGCCTTGGCCGTGGCGTAGTTCTTCTTGACCACGGTCCACTTCGTGATGGCTTCCTTGTCGCCCTTGCCAGCCTTGTCCTTGAGCTTGCCGAGACGTTCGCGGGTCGCATCGACGAGCTTCTTGTGTGCCTCGGGCACGTCCGCGCCGCTATCATCACCAGCCGCGCTGGTCTTGGCGAACGTGCTGGTGAACGCTTTCCAGACCGCCGGGCGATCCTTGGAAGCATCGTCCAGCTCGGCGTAGCCGTGGAAGGCTTGGATGTATGTCGCCGCCATGAGATCGTTGCCCTTGAGCCAGCGAGCCTTGTAGGCTTCGTAGCGCTCTTTCGGTGGCTTCTTGCCGGCCTTGATCTGGATGTAGTCGTTGTAGGCGTTGTTGAATTCCGGAGTGCTGGGCAACGGGTCGCCAGCTTTCAGTTTTTCGGTGAGGCGGTAGGCGGTGAGCCGGCTCGTGGGCACCAGGACGTTCTTGTCGCCAGCAATGAATCGTTCCATGTTCTTCGTGTCCTGGGCGTGCATTTCTGCGAGAGCCGCAGGTTCACGACGCATGATCCGGTTGAGCCTGTCCTGGTTGGGTTCGATCTTGAGTTCCAGGATGTTCATCACGTCCTTGATCTGGCTTTCGAGATTGGCGGGCACGCCGCTCATGGCCTCGGCGCGTTCGAGCTGTTCGGTCGCTTGTTCCAGCTCGCGCTTGTCGGCGTCCGTCTGGGGCGTCTTCTTGCGGAGCTGGGCGATCTTTTCGCGAAGTTGCGCCAGGCGATCTTCGCCCGAGCTACCGGTGGGCTTGACCTTGCGAGCCTCGATCTGCTTGGCGAGATCTGGCGCCATCATCTTGTTGATGGCGTCCAGATCATCCTTGGCGTCGCCTGCGAGAGCAGGTGTGGAAGCGGCGATCTTCTCCGCTTGCACGGACTCGACGGCGTAGAGCATGCGACCCTGGCGTTCGGCGCTGTTGGCGGGTTGGTCCTTGATCGCCAGGATGTACTTCCGCATCTCGGGGTTCTTGGTCTGCTTCGCCAGCTCCTCGATCGCTTCCTTGCTGTCGTTCACGACCTGGCGTTCTTCCCTGCCGAGAGAGATAGGATAGGCAGGTTCGCCACTACCACCGCCCGTGTGGTTGTATCCAGCTTCCTTGAAGCTTTCCATGATCTGGTTGCGGGTTGTTCCCGGTTTGATCTTCCCCAGTATCCGTTGCGTGAAGGGTGCCGAGCTTCGCTCCGCGATCACGTATCCGTTCAGCAGCACCCTGATGTTTTCGTTTTGGGCAACCGGGATCGAGTAGTCGTAGAAATTGAGGAACGCTCGTCGCCCTCGCTTGTCGATGGCGTCGAGGTTGCTTGCCAGGCGAGGGGGCAAGGTTTCGACGACAGATGGCAATCGATGATCGCGTTCTTCTTTGCCGAGCACGGCGACACCCTTGTCCCTGAACGTCGCGACCAGAACCTTGGCCGACAATTCGCGAGCGTCGGGATGCAGGTTGTTCAGGTAGGCAACCACATCGGCCTTGGTGATCTTCTTGGTGGTGAATGCCGGCTCGATGTATTTTTTGTGGGCTGCTTCGGCTCGGGCGAAACCGTAGTCATCCTTGCCGGTCACGTCATTGGTTCCATGGACACGGTACTGAGCTTCCGGATCCACCTTGGCGTGAACCCGGTACTTGGCTTCCGGATCCTTCTTCTTGGTCTTCTTGCCCGGCTTCGGGGGTTCGGGCTCGTCGTCGTCATCGTCGCCCGTGGCCGTGGAAGCCGTGAGCAGACGGCGGCTCGTCGCACGCGCGGCGACACCTTGCCGGTAGTTGGCCACGGGGTCGGAGGTGGCGAGCGCCAGGGCGCGCAGCGATTCGGTCACGAGCTGCCAGAGCCCACGGATGGGGGGCAGCTCATCGCGGCCGAGCGACGAGAGCGGATGCGGTCCCACGGGATGCGGCGACAGATCGGTGTCCATCTTCTCGACGGCCTCGTCGGTCTTGACGCCAGCCTTGGCCAGCCACTCGTCGCGCGCCGCTGGGTTGTTGGCCAGCGACTTGGCGACGGCGACCGCGCCGGCCGCGACCACGGTTGCCTTGATGGCCGCGCCATCGCCGGCCTTGGCCTTCTCGACCGTGACCTTGAGCTGCTCGGCGGCTGCCTGGTCGCCCTCGCTCGCTGCGTGGGTGAGCTTGACCGCGCTCGCCATCTCCGGATCCATGGGCTTGCCCTTGGAGATCTGATCGAGGTTCTTGACCGCGACGACGTTGCCCATGGCTTCCATGCCGAGTGGATCTCCCTGGCTGGCCAGGGTCTTGGCCTTTTCCATCGACGCCTGGGCCTTGGGGTTGTCGTTCGAGGCTGCGGCGAGCACGGCGCTCGTCTTCTTGAGAGTTTCGGCCTTGGAAGGCGCGGCGGCCGAGGCGGCGAGCAGCTCGCCGGCCTTGGCCTTGTCGCCGTTGTCGGCGGCGGCCTTGGCGCCCGCTTGCAACTCCTCGCGCGAGGCGGTGCCCTTGGCGAGCTTGGTTTCGGCGACCTGGATCTTCTGCTGGTTCGCCTTGCGCTTCTTGCCCTGGCGCTCGGCCGTGACGATCGCGGCGGGCATCACGATGACGCCGGTCGCGATGGTCTGATGCACGGCCGCCGCAGTTTGCAGACGGCGCTTGGCACGGATGGCGTTCGGGTTGCCGTGCGCGGCGGCGGCGCGGATCACACGAGCCTGGGCGATGGCCTTGCGGTCACCCTTGGCGACCTTGGTCACGAGCTTGTGCGCGTCGCAGAGGTTCTTGCGCTCGCGGCGCGTGGGGGCCACGGTGCGAACGTGCTTGGCGAGCACGAGCCCGGAGGCGACCTTCTTGGCTTTCGGATCGCCCTGCTTGGCCTTGACGACCACGTTCTTGACGAAGGCTTTGGCCTTCGGATCGCCGGCCGCTGCCTTGCGTTCGATCTTGGCGAGCTGGGCGAGCTGGTGCGTGCGCGACCTGCGGATGAGCACGTCGGCGGCGGCGATCTCGGCCTTCTTCTGCACGGCCGCGACCTTCTTCTTGCGAGCATCGGCGGCGTAGAGCGCGGCGGTCTGGCGTCCGGCCTTCTGGTCGGCCTTGACGGCTACCTGGGCCAGCTTGACCGCGTGGATGTCGGCGAGCGCCTGCTTGTCACCACGCTTCGCCTTGGCGGCCATGGTCCGGATGGCCTTGGCTTCCGGCCCCTTGGGATTGAGCTTGGCGCCCGCGTAGAGCTTCATCGAGGCGCGCAGCTTCATGCCGCCGGGCGAATTCTCCTCGGACTTGGCCAAGATCTTGGCGGCGCGGGGATTCTTCTTGGCGACGAGCGCCTTCTTGACCGCCTTGACCTTCTCGACTTCCGGCGAGGGCGAGTCGGGCAGCTTGGTGACGATGGGCTTGACACCACGGAACGCATAGGGAGCGTTGAGCACCGCCGCCGATGGGGGAGCCGCAGGTGGGAGACCCGATTCGTCGGCGGCCGGTTCGGCGGCTTCCTGGGTCTGACCGGGGAGGTACTCGGCCTCGGCGGTCATCATCTGTGCTTCCTTGGCCGTGGCCTCGGCATCGGCAGCATCGGCCTCCGCGTCGGCTGCGGCGGCGACTGCCTGCTGTGCCCTGTACTCGGCGTCCGATTCCGCGTCGGCGGCGCGAGCGCGAGCCTGGGCGGCGAGACGGCGCTTCTGGGCGGCCTTCAACCGGTTGAGACGGATCTGCTCGGCGCTGGCCTTGCCACCCTTGATGATACCGAGCTTCTTGCCGGTCCACTTGGTGCCCTTCCACAGATACTTGGCGGGCACGGTGATGGGCTTGGTGGCCCACTTGAAGGTGTCGGAGATGATGGAGCCCATGGTCGCGTAGCCCTGGGCACGTAGCACTTCGAGAGCTTTCGCGGCGCGCGGGTTGCCTGTCTTGGCGAGCTTGACGAGGTGGGCAAGCTGCTGTTGTTCGGCTGGTGTGAGCGACTTGACCGCTCCGAGGACGGCCAGGCGTTGGATCTGAGCGCGGGCGGGATTGGACGCGTACAGGTCGCCGGACACCACGGCCTTGCGGAAGGTGTGCAGTTGCTCGTTGCGCGCCAGCATGATGAGCAGCTTGCTCGTCTCGTCCGGGGTCAAGCCTTCACCGCTGCGGAGCTTCGTGCAGATCACTTCGAGATCCTGACGGTTGGCCTCGTTGAGCTGGCGAGCCTTCTGGATCTTCTTGAGCACTGGGGCGGCGGCTTCCTCGGGGATCTTCGCCGCGAACGGATCTTCGAGCTTCATGAGCTTGGTGTCGTCCTGTCCCACGATCTCGGCGCGACCCATGATCTCGGCGGGGCCGATGGCTCCGGAGATCTGGCTTTCGATGGACTTGAGCTGGGCTTCCAGCTCGGCCGTGCGCTGGTACGCGGTGGCCGATGCCTGCTTGGCCTGGAGGGCTTTCTGGGCCTGGGCCATCACCTGTTCTTTCTTCTGCTGCTGCTTGACGTTGTAGGCGTTGTCGATCCAGGCTTGCTTCTCGGCGTCGATGAACTTGCGCTCCTGCGCGCTCTTGAGCCAGTAGAGCGGGTTCATCTTGTGCATCCACGCGCCCAGATCTTCGTCACCGAGCGAGTCGGACGATCCGGTGGCGGCGGATGGTGCGGCAGAGGCCGGTGTCGTGGCGGCCGGAGCGGGCGCGGCTTGTTCGCTCGGAGCAGCCGGGGGCACGGGTGCTGCGGCTTTCTTGGCGAAGAACCGCTTGAGCCAGGACACCGCCTGGGGCTTGCCGGCCTTGCTCGCGGCCATGGCAAGTTGCACCTGCGGCGGCATGAAAGCCGTCCAGGGCATCGCCAGCGCGCCGCAGATGTCGGCGGCCACCGCCTCCAGTTGGGTGTTGCCGAGGACCGTGTCGGGCGGCAGGGCCACGGCGTAGCGATCGACGTAGGCTTTCACGCGCATGCGAATGGCCGCGCGCAGCTCGTCGTGCGTGAACGCCTTGCCCGCCTGGCGCATGCCCTGCTCGACGGCAGGGCGCGCGGCCTTGCAGGCTTTGTGCAGGGTCTTGCGATTCCACATGCGCTGGCTACCCGTGGCCTGGCTCACGGCCTTGTCCACGGCGGCCTGCACGTCGAGGACGTAGGCCGGCTTGGCGGGCGCGTCGCCGGCCGACAAGATCTCGGCGGGTAGTGAGCCGAGCGCAACTTCGCGGGCCAGCTCGGCGCCACTGCGGGTTTGGTTTTGAGATTCGGCTTCGCGTTCGTCACGGTTCATGATGTGCCTCGTGTTTGGATTGGTGGGGTTGTTGAAAATTGGTTGATGGGGTGGTCACAGCGGGTAAACGCCGCCCATCCAGCTCGTTCCGTGTTCGTAGTACAGTTGGAAGGTTTCCAGTTCCTTGGCCAGCTCGTCGCCGAATGCTGGCACTTCATTGAAGAGGTCGTAGAGGTAACCGCCATCATAGACCACGACCAGCTCGGCACGTTGTCCGTATTCGCCACCTCGCGCGGTCCAGTCGCGACCCGAATAGAACGCTCGACAGCCCCCCGTCAATTCCTCGGCGGCGCCAGCGTCGGGTAGACCGTCGAGGTGTTTCACGAGCAGCTTCATGATGGCGCCATAGGCACGTTGACCCGCTGGACTCAGATCGGTGGGCATGGCCAGTTGACCTTCGCTCTGCAACTCGTCGGGCACGTAGCTGCTCTTGCTCTTGCCTCGGGCGCGGATCTGCAATTCCTCGATCTTGCTGAGGGCCTTCTTGCGCGCATCGGCGAGCGCGTAGTCGGGATGATTCGTGCCCGGTGTGACGTTGACGATCCGGTTGTCCGGCGTGATGACGGTGATGTGATACCACTCGACCATTTCACCGGGGAACGCTTGTCGGGCCGACAGGGAGCGTTCGACTTCGAGGCGGTAGGCGTAACCACTGCCGACCGGCACCAACTCGACAAATTCTTTCTTGCCGTTCTTCATGATTCTTCCTTGGTGCTTTCCTTGGTGTTGGTCGCGGAATCGTCAGGCGAGTCGGATTCGACCGGCGGCGATGAGGTGTTGTACCTTGCTTCGGAGATTCGGGGACATGGCGCTCAGTCCTTCGAGCGTGACGGCACCGCCGGAAAGCGACACGTTTGCCGGCAGCGTGATGCGGTTCTGAGTGATGAAGTAGCGAACGCGCCAGCGAGCTTCGGCACGACCACGATCGGCTGGCAGTTGCCGACCTGCTTGTCGGTAGGCGCGCATGATCGCACGGCGCGAAGTCTTGACGATGTGACGCAACAGCTTCCGTGTCCATTGGCGCTGGCCGCGCGCTGTGGCCGTGGCGATCTGATTGACGAGGGTCTGGTTTGGATCCGTGGAAGAGAAGGTCGTTGGTGCGACACCGTAGGCCGGATAGGCAGGTGGGGCGAACGGCGAATAGCTTGATGGTGCGGGGTAGCTGCTCGCCGGGTAGCTGCTCGCCGGATAGCTGCTTGCCGGATACGCTGCTTGGGGGTATGCCGGGCGGATGTCGGTGACGAAGGGGCCACCGTCCGCTGGTGCTGCGTATTCGGGGTACTCGCTGTATTCGTCCTCGTACTGTCCCATGTGACACCCGAGGAGAACTTCATTTGCAAGCTCCTCGTCCCCGCGAGTTCGATCGGCGGAGTCCAGAGCTTGGCGTTCGTCTTTGTTCATGATTCTTCCTCGTTGCTTTCTTCGGTATCGGTTTGGGTACTTTTCTTGGTGACAACTTTGGTGGCCGTTTTGACCGCCTGTTGTTTACCTCGCGAGATTGCTTTTCGGCGAATGGGACTCACGACATCGGAGATGGCGGGTTTGAGAAGCTGTTCGACTGCAAGAGTTGCCAGGAACGAGCCCGCGATGTCTTTCTCGACATCGCGAGCAAGCTCCTCGATTCCCTGGAGGGAATTTTCGAGGCGCGCGTCTCGTTCGTCTCGGTTCATGCGACGACTTTCAGCTCCCCGTTCGCGATGAGCTTGTCGGCGACGGTCTTCCATTGCCCGCCCGAGGTGGGCAGGTTGTGCAGTTTTCGGTATTCGTTTTCGGGGATCCCGTTCGGATAGCGGCTCATGAGAGATCGTGCGGTTCCCACCATCTGGGCATACGGGAACTTGGTCTTCGGGAGCCCTTGACGTTCCAGCTCGGTGCGACGGCGATTGATCTCGGCTTGCTTTTGTTGGTACTTTTCGAGATTGGCTTTTCTCTGTGCTGCCAGTTCGGCGAGCTTGGCCTTGCGCTCGGCGGCTTTCTTGGAGGCGTCGAGAGCCTTCCGGGTGATCTGCGCGAGACTGGCGGGGGAGGGAGGCTTCGGTTTCCGGTACCAGGCGGTGCGACCTGCCTCGTCGGTGGGGTATTCCTCGGCCGGGCCTTCGTCGGCTGGACCTTCATCGGCCGGTCCCATGTCACCTTCGCCCGGTTCGCCTTCGCCTTCACCTTCGCCGGGAGCGAAACCTTCACCTTCGCCCGGCAGCGGTGGCGCGGCCTGCTGTGCGTCCTTGGTCTTGAAGAGACCCGTGAGCACGCCGATGAGTCCGATCGGCCCGAGCAGGATGAGCCCGGCGGCCCCGGCCTTGGAGATCCCGATCTCGTCCGTGCCGAACGAGATGTCCACGGGACGGATCACCGTGCTGTCGCCGAACGAGATGTCCACCGGGCGGATCACCGTGCTGTCGCTGCCCATGAGCGAGGCGATGGCGGCACCGTACTTGGAGTTCTTTGTCCTGACCAGGTTCTTGGCCCAGGCCAGTGCGGAGGATTTGTCGGCCGGGCTGGGAATGGTGCGCCCGGCTTGCTTGGCGATGGCTGCGGCGCGACGGTTCATCATCTTGCTCGTGAACGTGCGGATGATGGCCCGGATGGGGCGCAGGGCGATGTCCTGGGCGATCTTGCCGGCGTACTTCACGCCCTTGTAGGCGTACTTGGTTGGCATCTTGACGCCGTACTTGTAGGCGTACTTGGTCGGCATCTTGACGCCGTATTTGTAGAGCGCTGAAAATGTTCCGCCGGTTGTTTTCTTGGCGGCTTTGTATGCTTTCGAGCCCACGCTCTTGATGGCCTTGACGGGGTTGAGCGAGGAGAGGCCCCAGCCCATCATGCTCGAATGGCTCTGGCTGTCGAAGAGCCGGACGCCGGAGGTTTCGTCGAGGAGCGTCTGGGCGGCGCCGAGCAACGTGGGCATGGTGATCCGGCGCCAGTTCGCGCGTGGCGATGTCGGCACGAGGTTCTTGCGCAGCTTGTGCTGGGTCCACAGTCCGGCGACGTTCATGTAGTAGGAGTCGGGACGCAGGTTCACGCCGGCCGCGCGATCGGCCGCCTTGAGGTAGCGCGCGTGTCCGCATTGCAGGGCGCTGGACATCTCGCGCACGAGCGCGAGCTTCTTGCGGTCACGGGCCGGGACGTAGGTCGCGGGCCGGCGGGCGAAGTTGTCACCCCAGCTCGCGAGCTTGTCGCAGTCGAGGCGGTCGGCGAGTTCTTCTTCGGTCTTCATGAGCGCATCTCCGTAGGTTGTGTCTTCGAGGTATTTGTCCACGCCGCGCTCGTTCTTGCCGGCGCGCAGGACATCCTGGATGTGAGCGGGGTCATCGACCCAGCGCAGATCGTTGAACATCGGATCCTCGACCAGCTCGGCCTCCTCGGTGGTGAGCGGTCGCATGTACTGGAGATATTTCTCGGCTTCGCCGGGCTCCAGATCTTCCCGGAGGCCATCCCAGCCTTCCGGATCGTCGTCTTCCATCTTCCCGCCTTTCGGCAGCTCGATGTCGCGGAAGCCCGGTTCGATCTCTGCTTCCAGCTCTTCTTCCTCGGCTTTGTTCTTCGAGGCGCCCATGATCTCGAACCCCTGGGAGGTGTCCGGGGGCGAGGCGTCGTCGTCCGAGCTTTCATCATCTTCGCTCTCGTCGTCGTAGGGCGCGACGAGCGGCAGGACGCCGTCGGTATCGACGCCCTCGGGATCGGGATCGTCGTAGGAAGTCGTGATCATGAGATCGTCGGTGAGGTTCGGCATGTCGTTACTCCATGAGATGGAGGTTGGCCAGATCGGAACCGTTCACGATGACATGGTCGTCCATGTCCTTGCGTGCAAGCTCCACGTTGAGGCCGTTCTCGTCCTCGTAGACCTGGAAAATCTTGTACCAGCCGGCGAACGGACCCGCGTTGATGCGCGCGTCCATGCCGGGAACGTAGCGAGGGAGTCCTTGAAGTATCTTCTTGCGCTCGGCGTGCTCGGCCTCCCAGTCGATATGCGTGCCGCCGTAGTAGTTGACGTGGAAGTAGTCGGTCATCGGATCCGAGTCGTCGAAATTGTAGGCGTTGCGCATCGACTCGATCTTCTTGATCAGGCTCCGGGCCGCATCGGTATGGTAGGGCAGCTCGCGATCATCGATGAAGCCGGACTGGTTCGGGTGCAGGTGATCGTGGATCACACGCTCGGCGTTCGAGACCTGGAAGTCCTTCGGCCAGGACACGATGGTCACGTCGATGGAATTCCGATCGCTGCGCACGGATGTCTTGACGGCCGGGATCTCACCACGCGTGATGGCCGCCTTGATGTCGGCGCGGATCCGCACGGCGATCTCCTTGACGGAGAGCTTTGGATCGTACTTCGGGCTCTCGCTTCGCCGCTTCGGCGTCTCGTGGATAATGGGGCGCGGGCGTTCGAGGCTCGACACGTAGGTCTCCTTGTCCACCCAGGCCGCCGACCAGAGCCCCAGGGCCTTCATCTTGTCGTGGACGGGCGAGTCGGCGATCTTGACGAGCATGAGAGCGTTGGCGTGCTCGGATGAGTCGCGAATGAAGCTCCAGTCGTACTCGGTGATGGGCAGACGGTGGGGTTTCGAGACCGTGCCACCGACCAGGGAAAGCGTCATGCCCGGCACGTCGATGAGTGGGTGAATCAACTGCCAGGCGGTCTTGAAATCGACCGCCAGGGCTTCGTGAAGGTAGAGCAGCAGAGGATTGACCGAGTGCTGGGCACCGTCCGGGGTCAGGTACGAGAAGGTGCCTTCCTCCGGATTCACGGAGTAGATCTCGACCGTGACGGGCTGGAATTCCCGCCCGACGAGTTCCATCACGGTGATGTGCGATGTCTTTGGCATGTTTCGATTTTCCATCAGCGTCGCTTGCGATCCTTGAGCACGAGGCCCCGCTCGAACGGACGTGACGAGATGAACGGATCCTTGGTCCTGCATTTGTACCAGGTGCGACCGTGGTCGGTGGAAGCCTCGAACGTTTCGTAGGCCCTGCTCTTGATGTCCGTGGTCAGAAATCCGAAGATGCCCTTGCGCGTGCTGATCGTGCTCGAAGGATTGTCGTATTCGGTCCTCTGGTTGCGAATGAGTGTGCCAGCGGGCAGCACACCTTCGGATGAATGACTCGAACCATCGTCTTCGCAGACGATGTGGATGTCGCGATCGATCTCGTAGCGACGTTTGGCGAGCTGTTTTTGCGACATGCGAAGTGAGATGGCCATGGTTTCACTCCTTCAAGACTTCGATGTGTCCGTCGGGATGGATGAGCCGGCAAGCCTCGACGAGCGTGTCGCGCTCCAGCTCCTCGAAGAGCCTTCTCGCCTGGTGAGGGTCGGCGAGCACGACCTGGACGCTGCCGCGTCCCTCGGGGAAGGCGTCGGTGATGTAGGGCAAAAAGTCGAGGACCGTCTTGCCGCGCGAGCTACCGGAGAGGCGCGGGAGCTTGCCGTAGTCGCGACCGTACCCGCGATGCGCGGCCCGGAGCCCGCGACCCTTGGGAGTTTCGCCGTACTCGATCGCCGTCCAGTCGCCGAGGTTCCAGGTGACGTGGTCGGGTCCAGCGATGGACTTGATTCGCGATCCGTAGATCTTCTCGTAGTTCCAGGTCGCATGGTCGGGCGATCCCTTGTGCTGGGCATAGGCGGCGATGACCGCTTCGCGGGCGGGAAGGTCGTAGGTGACTTCTTGCCAGGTCGAGAGGTTGGTGACTTTGGTGACAGCCATGGTGTTCCTTAGCGAGTGACGCGGCCGGGGCGCGCGGAGGGCACGACCACCGAGAGACCGCGCTTGACCAGCTCGTTGTCGATCTGGGTCTTGGCCAGGGCGAAGTCCCTGGTCGTGGGATTCCGTGGATCCTTGGCCAGCCGACGGGCCGCCGCAACCACGAGCACGCGATAGTCTTCGTGGGGGAGGCCGTTCAGGGTACGGCGCATGAGCGCGGCTTCCTCGGCGCCGCAGGATGCGGCCAGCTCGCGCTCTTCCTCGCCCAGCTCGTTGTCGTCTTCGGCGTACAGTGGATCCACGATGTTGTAGATCGGCGCGTAGTCATAGGGGTACGGGTATCCGTAGAACGGGATGAATCCTTGGCCGTACCCGAATGAACGACCGCCGTGGCCACCGTGACCACCGTGGCCACCATGTCCGCCGCGTCCCATGTTCGTGCTGTTCATCGCGTTGTCCTTTGCCTATCGTGTGTGAGTCCTTCGATGGCTTCGTGCGGTTGATGATTCCAAGCAGGTTTCATCGATGCCCGTGACGTTTCGCCACTCCCACGGCTCGTATTGCGTCGTAAAGATTACTGGCGGCTGAATTTGCACAGGCTCGGGCGCGTTCAAGAATTTCTATTAGATCGTCGGGAGAAAGTTCTCCCTCGTGATTCAAGAGTCCCAAACTATCTCGAAGGAGCCTTTCGGCCTCATCCACCGACGCGATGTATTCCATTGTGATGTCTGATATTCGTGTGGTGGCCATGGGTTACGTCCTTTGTTTCTGGTGCTCCGCGAGAACCATGTCGGCCCACCGGGAAAGGATGCTGGTGAGCGATTCCCGGAAGAGTTTCAACTCGTGTGTGAGTCCCTCGATGGCTTCGTGAAGGGCCGTGAACTCGTGGGACTGAGCCCTGGTTTCGCTGGTCATCTTGTCGATTGATTCCTTGAGTCCCGCGAACGACTGTGCTTGTGCCAGAAGGGTTTCGTTGAGTATCTGGCACTGGAATGCTGTGATGGGAGTATTGTCCTTGTTTCCGTTTGGAGGTTTGATGGGTTCCGGTGGTGGCGTTTCAGATCCCATGTCAGTTGCGGGTGTTGCCACTGGTACTTCCTGGTTGTGTTGTTGTCATTTGGATCTGCCGATCAGAAGATCCCGTTTGTGAGCTTGAAGGTGTCGGTCGTTGCTTTGAAGCGCTGGCGCACCTTGGGATCCTTGACCCAGCTCTTGATGCCGGCTTCGCCGGCCATGTGGCCGACACCGAGCAGACCCGAGAGCGTGCATTTCTCGCCATCGACCTCCGCGCCGACGAACTCGGAGGCCACGGGCTGCATCCTGCGCATCGAGCGCTTGAAGGACGCGTACTGGAGGGGCAGCCTGGCGAGGTAGAGGTTCTTGGTCACGGGCGCGCGAAAATCCGCCGTCCATACGCCCGTCTCGCGGCCGATCGTGACCTTGCGGGGGGCCACGGCGAAGCCGATGTCGCAGAGCCGGCGGGCGTCCATGCCGAACATGCCCATGCGGCCACGAGGGCTGTCGTACTGCTTGGGGTGACGGGCCATCCTGCCGACGTAGCGGCTCCACAGGACGAACCTCACGCCCTTCAAGGGGCTCCTGGGCTGCATGGTAAGGCCCTTGCGTGAGGGAGCCGCGACCATGATGCCCAGGAGGAAGCTGCCGATGCCGACGGGAATGGTGTAGAGCGGGTGCATGAAACCTCGCGAGGAGACGGGTGTGCCTTGTTCGGCGCCGCCGGGATCCGAGCTGGCGTCGGCCTCGTGTAGATCCGCTCGAAGTGCCACGCGGACAGATCAAGGGGACCGAGGTTTTGCTACCTCCATGCTATCGCCGCAGGGGGATAGATCAAGAGGTATTGCGCCCTGTCGTACAAATCCCGACATGTGAGACGTTCGGCGTGATACATGTATTTTTCTGGGCAGTAAATTGGTGCTATGCTAGCAAGCGAGGCTCGCATGAACGACTATATGCGGCGTGAAGTCCTGGCGATGTTCGGGGGCAGGTGTGGTTACTGCGGGGTCAAGCCTGGCAAGACCGTCGATCACATTCGCTCGCTATCGCGAGCAGGCTGTGATTTCATAGACAACTGCCTGCCTGCTTGCAAGGATTGCAACAACGTCAAGGACAGCATGACGGTGAACGAGTTCAGGAGCTTGATTGCCAACGTGAGAAATGGGATCATGCCGTACAAGAAGACCGCGCAGTCGGAAGCTGGCAAGAAGCTGGTCGAGCTGGCATCCCGGTTTCAGGGAGAACATGTCGTGTTCTGGTTCGAGACACATGAACCACAGATCGCAACGGGCTGGCGTAACGCCTGGAACAAGAACCGGACGATGGTGCGGGAGCCTGCGTGAGCAGTCATCACTCGAACTGGCTCAAGGCGCAGAGACGCCGGGAGATCCTCGCCAAGCAGGCCATGACCGCGCAGAAGGAGCGGGAGATCGCCGAGGCCCTGGCGCGATCCAAGGTTGGCCCCGAGATCTGCTCGACGCCGGTCATCGAGATCGTGCGCAAGCGGGCACCGAGGTTGCTCGAACGCGAGGAGCACGTCGAGAGCCTGTGCCGTCTTTATTCGCATCGCGAGCGGTGGATGCGAAAGCTCGAAGACTGGGCTCCGAGGGGCAAGGGCTTCGATACGGTCTTCCGCTCCCTGGCCACGCATCTGTTCGCCAGGTACAGGATGCCAGATTTCATCTGGAACGCGTTCACCTATGACACCACCGGGGATCCAGCGCATGCGAATGCGATCCGGCTCGAAAGCCTGGCGATTCATCTGGCGGCGGGCGGGAGCCTCATGGCCGTGGTGCCGTCGAAGGTCGTGCCGCCGCCCGTGGCCCCGCTCATCGACGTGCCGCTCACCCGCAAGATGGGGCACATCTTCATGACGACCACGGGTGGGCTCGGTATCGTGTCGGCCCTGCGGCGGGCGCAGATCTTGGGATCGGGCGGCAGCCCGGCCCTGTGGCTCGCGTGGCGGGGTACGAGAGCCTGGGACTTGCAGCCGGCGCACTGGGAGACGTTCTGGCAGAGCGTGATCGAATGGTTCTGCCGGAACCCGATGCTGCCCATGGAGCAGGTCGGTCCCTTGCTCGATTACCTGCACCATCGTCATGCCGCCGACCTGTCCTTCGGCATGAAGGGTCGGAGTGTGCTGGCCACGCAGCGGGCGATGGAGGTGTGGCACCGCGAGCTGACCAAGGAAAAGACCTGGTCGCGGGAGCCCAAGACCTGGAAGCCGAGCGGCTATCTGGGATACGATCTCGATCGCACGCATCGGAACCGCGCCGGCAAGCACGTCAAGGAGATCTGGCACGTCCGGGAGATCTTGAACCGGGCCGATCTGGTCGAGGAGGGCCGGGCGATGCACCACTGCGTGGCGTCCTACGCCTCTACCATCGCGTCCGGCGCCAGCTCGATCTGGGTCGTGACCGAGGAGGATGGCACCGGGCACTGGCGCAGGCTCACCATCGAGGTGCGCAAGGTTGGCGGCACCATCGTCCAGGTACGCGGGCCGTGCAATCGCATGCCGCTCTCCCGAGAGATCCAGGTGGTGCGCGAATGGGCGGCGAAGAACAAGCTCTCGGGTGCCCCGACGGTCGGGGCCTAGTTCATCCGCACAGGATCTTGATATCGGCGAGCGCCTGGGCGCGGAGAGCGGCGTCCCGATACGCGGGCAACATCCTGGCTTTCACCGGAGCAAGCGCCGAGAGCACGACGGAGTTCACGCGCAGCACGCGGTACTGTGGCTGGTCGGCGACGATATCGCAGAGCCCGAGGATGGGTTGGTAGCGCAGGCGCCGGTAGTCGTGCAGCATGATCACGGTGTCCTTGCTGGCTAGCATGGCGGCCGTGAGCGTGCATTCCAGGCGGCGGCGCCCATCGATCACGATGAGCTTCCAGGGCGCGGGTGGCATGAGGGCGAAGGGCACGGTCGTATAGCTCAAGCCCTGGTTGAGCTGGTCGCGGCAGGGACCAACCAGATCACAGGCCACGGCAATCACGCGTTGCTGGTCGGGCATCGCCGCCAGCACGGCTTTCAGGTAGGGCTCGTTGTTGTCGATGGTCACGAGCTTGTTGGCCATGCGTGGCCGGGTGAGCGGGCGCTCATCGAGGGTACGAATCAGATCCGCGAGCAGAAGCGTGGAGATCCCGCTCCCCCATTCCAGCACGCAGCCTCCGGCGTCCAGCGCCCGCGTGGCCGTCTCGCGCAATTCTTCCAGGTAGCCGGCGCCATAGTGATCGCTCGTCACGAGCTTGCCGGCGAAGCGAAAGGAGAACGGTTCGGTCATGGCGTGGGGGCGAAGCCGGTCGAATACCAGTGACTCGACCAGCGATGGATGGCGCAGGTCCGGGGCATGGGTCGCAGGTTCGAGCCGAGCATCTTCCAGTAGTCCGGTCCCTGGTACTTGAACATGATCTCGTCGTTGGCGAAGACGTGAACCTCGGGATGCCGGTGCGTGATTTCGGAGACGTGATCGTCGGCGAGCGTGAGTGGTACCGCTGGATCCTTCTCCGGCATCCGCTCCACGATTTCCTGGATCCACGGGTGGCCAGGCACGGCACCAAGGAAGCCGCTGCTGTGGCGCAGCGGCGTGATCTCCGGGTCGAAGTAGACGCGGTTCACGACGGCGTCGTGCCCGACGAGCAGGTGATCCATGTTCTTGATCGGCTCGACATCGGTGTCGAGGTAGATCCCTCCTTGCGCGAGCAAGATCTCCTGGCGCCAGATGTCCGCGCGCTGGGCGATGTTGCACGAGCGCCTGATCAGATCGGCGTGTCGGCTCCTGAGCCGCTCGCCGTTGCAGACCAGGATGTCGCTGTTCATGCCGGCGGGGCCGGGGATCCATAGCTTGAACGTCCAGCCGGGATGAAGACGCTTCCAGCCCTCGCGCCAGCGCACGAAATGCGGGTGTTGGATGGCCGAGCCAATCCAGATCTGATGAAAAATCCTGGGGATCATGGCGCCGGTTGCGTCGGTGAGAAGCCCGTAGGATACCACTGACTCGACCACCGATGAATGGCGCAGGTTTCGGGGAACGGGGTGACGTTCGATCCGAGCGTTTTCCAGAACTGCTTGTTGCCCGTCTTCGGCGGCCCGTTCTTGAACATGATCTCCTCGCGTTTGAGAATATGGATCTCTGGATGACGGCGAACCATTCTGGTTATGTGACTGTCGCCCATCGACAGTGGAACCTCGGGCGGGTTTTCCGGGAGGCTCTCGACGGCATCGTGTATCCAGGGATGGCCAGCGCTGGCGGCAAGGAAGGCGCTGCTGTGCCTCACGGTGCCGTCGGGCTCGTCGAGAAACATTCGTGATGCCACGGCATCGTGCCCGGCGAGCAGGTGGTCGATGTTCTTGAACGGCTCGATGTCGGTGTCGATGTAGACACCACCTTGACCAAGAAGGATCTCCTGGCGCCAGATGTTCGCACGCTGGGCGAGGTTGGCGGCGCGGACGAGCAGGTTTTGGTACCGGCTCGAAAACAGCTCGTTGCCGCAGGCGAGCAGGGCTCCGTTGATGCCCTCGGGGCCGGTGGTCCAGAGCTTGAACGTCCAGTCGGGGTGCAGGAGTTTCCAGTGCTCTCGCCACCTCACGAAATGAGGATGCTGGCCGTTGGTGCCGATCCAGATCTGATGGAAGATCTTGGGGATACTCATGGTCAGCGGTTGGCCAGGATGATGTCGCCCGAGAAGTCCTCGCCGAACCAGGCGCCAGCGTTGTTTCCTTCCTCGTCTGATTGTGGAAGCAGGATCGTGTTGTTGTCGAGGATGAGCGCGGGGGCCTGGGAGGACCACCTGTGGCTGACGAGCACGACTTCCACGACCTTTCGGCCGATGAGCATTTCCGCGTGAGGACTGATCTTGCTCTGTGGTGAAGCAGGGAACAGGTACCAAGGGCTGCTCTTCTTGGGTACGACGAGCACGGTACCGGCATCGTTGCCTTCATTGTCGCGCGTCGGGTAGAGGATGCCACCACCACTGAACCTGAGCACGACGGGTGAGTGGCGCCAACCCAGGTTCCGGATGGCGGTATCGTCGAGATACGCTACACCCGTGATTTTTTGTCCCGCCGGGTACGTGATCTGGGATTCCTTCTTCTTGGGCATCGTCGTGCTCCTACTCGGCGTGTGGGTTGTTGAAGATCGTCGGGTGCCATTCGTGGGACCAGTGGTGGATGGCGTAGACTTCCGGGCTCGGATGGAAGTTCACACCGAGGATCTTCCACTGTGCCTTGAAGAAGAGGAAGTGCTCGCGGTCGATGACGTGCACCTCGGGGTGCCGCTTCATGAGTTCCGTGATGTATGGATCGCCCATCGAGGTGCGCACGGCTGGATCTCTTCGTGGCAGGCCGGCGAGGGCGTCCGCGATGAACGGGTGACCGGGCACCGCGCCCAGGAAGGCGTTGCTGTGGCGAACGCTGCCGTCGGGCTCCGGGGTATACATACGCGAGACCACGGTGTCATGACCGTCGATGATGGCCGAGATGTTGCGTCGGGGCTCGACATCGGTGTCGATGTAGATCCCTCCCTGGGCCATCAAGATCTCCAGGCGGAAGATGTTCGCGCACTGGCCGATGTAGCTCGACCGGGCGATAAGCTCGGGATATCTGGTCGTGATACGCTCGGTGCCCGAGAAGATCTCGACGGCGTCAGCCGGACCAGCCCAGAGCTTGAGCTGCCAGTCGGGGTGCAGCTCGCGCCAGCGAGCACGCCATTCGATGAATCTGGGATGCTGGGGAGCCTTGCCGAGCCAGATCTGATGCAGGATTTTCGGGATGGACATTGACAAGGTTTTACAACTTGGGGATGGTTATGATCGGCGTTGCTGGAGAATGGTGCAAAGGGCGCGAATCAATCCGGTCGCAGCATTCGATGCCATGACGATGGCCCGCGAGGTTTTTTCGAGCTTGTTCAGGGTTGAACATTTTTCACTGTTGTCGAGATAGGGCTCACTCATCGTTTCAACGACGATCTCGGAAATACGATGGGCTATGGCGACAACAGTGCCAATGTGTTCGCAAAGCAAGGGCAGATTGATGGTGCGCAGGCCCGTATGAACACTTTCGAGTAGTAACGTCTCGCGCCAACCGTCCTCCTTGGCCTGGCGTCCGGTTGCCGTGGCTTCACCGGCCAGCTTGACCAGCTCGAAGCGTAGTGGTGTCATTTTCAGCTCTCGCATGCTACCCGAACTGTAACGTTCATCTCGGTCGCGGCGTTTGGGTTGGCGTTTCTGGAGAACTTGTAGGCGTTTGCAGAGGCTTGCGATCTCCGTGGCAACCTGAGTGGCGGCTAGGGTGCAATCTTCGGTGTTGACCAGGGCGCGAAGTTTGATTTCGTCGGGAGCGTCGGTCTCGGTATCCTCGTCACCATGAATCACGTAATGGGTCTGCTCGGCGGCGGTGTGAGCGAGCTGGGTAACGGTGATCAGGGCGGAGATGATCTCGGGCAGTTGTGATGTGTCGATGCCCTGGTGAGCATCGAGCCCGATACCAATGTGGCCCATGGGAAACCGTCGTACTTGGCGACAGTGATTGCTTATCTGTGTAGCGGCAATACGTGCGTCAAGCGAGCATTGTTCGACATCGGCGACGGCCTGTTCGATGCTGATCATGAGAGCTTGGTGATGAGCCAGATCTGATGCGGTGTCAGAAGTCGAGAAGGTTGAACCGCTTCATGTCCGCGAGGATTGCGTCGGCAGCTTCCTCTCCTCCTCGTGAGGAATGAAGGAACGAAAGCACATGTTCCCCGAGGTAGTTGCAGAGATCTCGGGTGGGGTAGGTTCCAGATCTGTTGACGTTTCCTCGCAGGCGCTTGAATTCCTTTTCCATCCCCCGAGCGAATCCCCCGAAACCGGCGTCTCGCACCATGGGAACCCACTGCTCCAGGGCGTAATCGAAGATGCCAGCAGCCGTGCGAAAGACCTTTTCAGTGATCTCGCGCTCTTTTGCGTCCCGGAGGGCCTGGATGATCTCACTGGCCACGTAGCCCGTGAACGATCCCAGGCGGATGCCGCGTTCGAGCAGCTCTGTTTGATCGCTGACGATCTTGAAGGCTGTTAGCTCGTCGCATTCCAGGGAACGGGCTACGGTTTTGATGACCGAACACGGCGTGGCTTCTTGCTTGCGTGACATGGCTGAGTCTCCTAGTGCTTGGTGAGATGTGCCATCTGAGCACGAACAAACCCCGGAATGGTATCGGAATCTGGCAAAAGTCCTTTATCACGACGCCTCTGTTGTTCCTTCAACAAGCGGAGAAGTGATTTCAGCTCTGCAAGATGACTTCCCGGTGTTCCTTCGCGTTCATGGTATTCGACGTACCTGAGTCCCTTGACGACGATGTGATCGTATGCGGTATAGGCCATGGATGGTGGCCCAGGGATCACAACCGGCCAGGGGTACGACTTGAGGTAGTCCATGAAATCGGGATCGTCGAGAAGCGCTTGGACGGCAGCCTCGACCTGGGGGATCTCGTTTGCAATCTTGGCGTCGCGAGCTTGCTTCTTGACGAGCTTTTCCTGGTTTTTTCGAGAACCTTTGGCCCGCTGGCGTGCACGATCTGAACGTGCCGTGGGCGACACGATCCGTTCGCCGGATGGCGTTCTTCCGATCTGGGCGGCCCGATAACGGGCTTGCTCGGCGTAGTGTCTGATGGCGATGTCGCGTTCGGCGGACGACTTGAATCGTTTGGTGGGCGGGCTGTAACCGTAGGGCTGACCGTCGCGTATGACCTGGCAGATGAGACCAAAGTGGTGTCCTGGTGGCACGTATGAATAGACATCAGGATTTTCGTCCGCAGGTATCGGTTCGTATGTTGCCTCGAAAGTGGTAAAGCGCACGCCCATGTGACGACCACGCGGGTCGATGAAACCGAAATCGACATCCTGATCGGTACGGTCGATCACATCTCCCACGCGCCGTGTGCGGAGCATCGTCATGGCGTGGATTCGAGAAGTGATCCAGCGACATCGAGCACCAGCTCGGCCTCGACCACGCGCTGGTAGGCTTGGCTTGGATCGCCGATGCCGCCGAGCGTGGTGAGCACGCGACCTTCACCATCGACGAGCTTGGCCACGTAGACTTCGCGCGGTGGCGACTCCTCGGCATCGCCCATCTCATAGGGCTCCGGATCGCCTTCCCAGTAGACCTGCCAGTCGTTGTCGTTCGCGTACTGCTCGGCCTCGGCGAGCTGGCGCGCGTACAGCTTGCGCTGGGTCTGGTTCACGGGGCCGCCGGCATGCGCGTAGAAGAACCTGGTGGCCTTGTCGAGCTTTTCCTTCCGGAAGTGCGCCTCGCGCTGGGCGGGCGACATGCGCGCCAGGCGGACTTCGCGCTGTTCTTCCTTGATGCTCTCCCGTATGCCCTCGACCGCGCGTTTGAGCGCCGAGGCGATCGTCGGCCAGCCTCCCGTGGTGCCGGAGACGCCCCCGTGTGGGTACAAGATCGCCGGGGAGTACATCTGCCCGTGCAGCTTGTAGTTCGGATCCTTGATGATCTTGATGACGTAGGTGCCGGTCTTTTCCTTGTGCTTGACCGTCTTCACGACCTTGCACCGGTCTTCATAGACCATTCCACCATGCCTGGGAAACGGGAGCATGCGATCTCCTTGTCTTCGCCTCGGGCGGGCGAATGTCGTGGTGAAACGGGTCTTCTAGCGAAGCGCGCCGGAGATGTTCTTGGCGACGCCGCGACCGTAGCCCTGGTTGGCGACGGGCGTGTTCACCACGGCGGTCGAGGCCGGAACGGTCTCGGCCGGCTGGTCGGCGGGCTTGACTTCGACGGGCAGGGAGTCGAATGCCTGGTTGGCGACCTGGACGGGATTCACGTTGATGACGGGCATGGAGATCTCCTCGTTGGGGTTCTGGATCGTTTCTGACTAGGTGGCGCCGCCGTTGTAGGTCGGAGGCAGGCCCAGGCCGGCGGGGGCCTGGGATGCGATGCGGTCGTTCGATACGTCTCGTGGCACGCCTCCCGGTTGCAGGAGGCCGCCCTGAATCGAATCGAGGGCTGCTGGCACGGTATCCACGGTCCCGGCGGCGGGCGCCTGGGCGGGGATCCCTTGTCCCGGTTTCCCAGCGTCCCCCGAGGTGTAGACCTTGGTGGTGGCGGTGGCCTTGCCGAAGGCGGGAACCTGTGCCCCGCTGCTCTCGCCGGGAATGCCGTCGGCACCTCGCCGGTTCACGGCGGTCGTGGCGACGGGCGTGACGTTCGTGGGAACGGTGGCCGGGTTGCCGTCGAATCCCTGGTTGGCTACCTGTACGGGGTTGATGATGTCTTGGGGCATGGTTTTTCTCCGCTCGGGACGATGAGCCCAGGGGGCTGGTTAGAGGGTGATCTTGCCGGACGAGATGAGACCCTCGACCAGCGTCTTGACCTTGCTGGCCAGGGCGGCGGCTGCGGTGGCGATGTCGGCGGGCGCGTCGCCGATGACGTTCTGGCCGACCTTGACCTTGCCACCCACGATCTGTACCGGGGAGACGCCGAGAGGTCGAGCCGGGGGCGTGGGCGCGTTGGCCGGGGCGCCGGGGATCTTCATGGCCGGAGCCGATGGATCCGTCCACATGACGTTGGCGTAGACGGAGCTGCCGTCGATGGTGACCGAAATGCCGTTGATGGCGCCGTTGAGTGTCTTGGTTACCTGGGGCATGGTGATCTCCTTGTGCGATGTTCTACGGGGTTTTGGGGTCTGATCTTATCGAAGGGTGTCGAAACATCAAGTGGCTAGGGAGGATCGGCGTAGAGGAGGATGGAACCGACGGGTGGGGATACCGCTCCCTTGATGGTCTTGTTGCTGAAACTGCCCGCGTTGTTCCAGACGATGGAAAGCCCGAAGCACTGATCGGCCGGGTTGTCGATGGCCGAGATGGTGTCGAGCACGCCGCCGTTGTATCCGCGCACGACGAAGGTGTGTAGGGCTTCGGTAGCGGTGCTGTGGCCGAGTACGGCTTCGCTGGCGTTCGCGGAGGCCGAAGCGCCGAAAGCAAGTCCGTAACCGCCCAAGACGCTGGCGCTTCGACCTATGGCGACACTGTAGGGTGAATTGGCGTTTACAAATGATCCTCCGATAGCTATTGCGTATGGAGAATCGGTGGATATGGCAGTTGAGTAACCAAGAGCTAGATTATAGGGACTGTTGACGTAAGCGAACTTTCCTACGACTGTGGAGTATTCTGCATCAGGGTAAATTCGTGCATCTCCGCCGATGGCAATTCCGTAATCTGACTCGATCTGGACGTAAATTCCGAGGGCAATAGCATGGTGAGCGTCGATAGCGTGTGCGTAGTACCCGATCACCGTTGCCCCATCGGTGTTTCCCTCTGTGGTGCAACCTGCACCAATTGCGTTCGAGTATCCAGATTTCACCTGGGCTTGACTTCCGATTGCCACAGAGTCCCAGTGGAAGGAAAGTCCCGGATCCACGCTGGATTCTGGACCTATCACCACGGAGCGTCCTACCCCAGCGCCCACGGTACCACTTCCCAGCGCCAGGATGTCCGCGCATTGTTCACCAATCGCGAATCGGCCTAGTACCTGTATGCGGGCGGTGTCGAAGCCCAGTGTCGATCTGCCGATGAGCACTGAATCGTCGTTGATGCCTTTGGGAACGACGTTGGAGGCAAGGTCAGCGCGGCCGATGACGATGGTTCGAGATCCCGTGACAAAGGTGCCATCGCTGATGACGATGTTTTCGGAGGTGCTCGGGAACAACACGTCGCTGGATCCGATGACGGTGCAGCGATTGGTGCCGTCGGCGTCCATGCCGCCCTGTGATGTGCTGCCCAGGAGTGCACCCAGGACAAGGGCGGTGGGGGTGATGGTGAAGCCGTTTCCAGCGGGTCCGGGCACGGGGTAGTTGAACGTGTACGTGAAGTAGGCACCCGTCGTGCCGCTGTTGTAGCTCGTGAGGGTTGTGTTGGCGAGCACCACGGCGGCGATGGCGTTGGCAACATCGCCGCTGTTGAGCAAGCCGCGAACGTCAGCCACGAGTCGAGGTGGACCGAAAGGAACGAAGGGATCCGAGACCCAAAGCTCGACTTCCAGGGTGCCGCCGCTGCCATCAGGGAACGAGAGCCAGTCGTTGTTGTTCAGGTTTGCGATGGTGTTGGTAACCTGGAATGTCAGGTAGGCGTTTCTTGGAGCCAGCGATCCGAGAGCGAAGTTCACGCCGATGGCCACGTTGTTGTCGTGGGTGTTTCCGGCGTTCCCGAAGAATATGAGCGAGCCGATCGCGACGATGTTGGTTTGATTGGTTCCACAAACCTCTGCAATACCAACCTCGACGACGCCGTGGCTGTGGTCATAGACATAAAGCTCGTTCCCCATGGTCGTGCATTGTGAACAACCGTCGCCAAGTGTGTGACTGGTGCCAATCATGGTGGTGAACGGCGAGTTGGGGCCGAGAGTCAGGTATCCACTTCCCATGACGGTTGAACGACTACTGTTGTCGCCGATGGAGGAGTTGGTGCCAATCAAGGTAGAGCTGTCGCTGCTACGTCCGAAGGTGAGCTGTTCGCCAAACGCGTTGCAGTGGGTGGCTGGTGTTATGTCGTTGCCACCGCTGAACGTGCTGCCGACGGCGGCAGCGGCGCCGTTGGCGACATGGGGAACGATCTGCTGACCGTTGCCGGCGGTGCCGATCGTTGGGTAGCCATAGGTCACTTGCCAGCCGATGCCCTGGGGTCCGTCACCGTAGTTTTGCAGAGTGGTGTTCGGGAGGGCCACGTCGCGGATGATGCCGGCGACATCGAGTGAGGAGCCAGCTCCACGCAGGTCGGCTGTGAACATGCCGGGTGTCGGCACAAAGGCATTCGTGGTCTGTATCTCGACGTTGATGGTGCCGCCCGAGCCGTCGGGGAAGGTGATGTAGTCGTTGTCCACGAACTGGCCAGGCCCGGCGGTTTCGAGTGATCCAAACGCGTTGGTGCCATTGACACCCATGTTTATGTTGCGTCCTACAGCGTGGCACAGTGTCGAACCTTCCCAGGAGTAGATGCTTTGGCCGACTTCCACGAGGCCAAAACAGTTGTTGCCCGTGTTGGTTTGACCACCCATGAGTACGTTGCCGTTGTTGTTGCTGCCGGCGTAACAGTATCCCATGATGATGTTGAAGTTGCTGCCATTGCCAGCAGCCAACCCTCCAGGATCAGGATTTCCATCGGGGGTGATGACGATGTTGTCGCCACACGAGTTTCCGATCCTAACATTGCTTCCAAGGCACACGTTGTCGCGCGAGTCATTGCCGATAATGACGGTTCCTTCTGGTCCCAGGAGCAGGTTTCCGTAGCAGCTATTTCCCACGGCTGGAGATGTTCCAGCCGCGAGGTTGAAGTTGGAACCGTCACCGATGGAGCTGTTGCTGTAGCCCTCGGGGGAAATCATCATGTTGCCGTAAGATCCCGTACCCACTTTGCCGCCATATCCGAGTATGACGTTGAATCCTGAATTCGTGTCGATGGATGCGTTGAACGCGACAACCACGTTCCGGAAAACAAGATCTCCGGCATACGTCAGGAAGTCTCCGATGGAAACATCTTCGCTATCGAAGCTGACCGGTCGTTGTTCGCGTCGTTTTCCGCCCGTGAGCGCCATGCGTGTTGCTCCCTGTGATTGTTTCTTATGGATCCACGTAGATGACGAGCGAGTTGGCAGGTAGCAAGGCCAGGGTGCTGGCCTTCAAGGTCTTGTTCGAGACGTTTGCACCATCGTAGTAGGTCAAGGTGAGACCGGTTTCCCCGGCGACTGCCGGGTTGTCGATGGCTGAGATGGTATCGAGCACGCCGCCGCTGTAGCCACGCACGGCGAACTGGTGTATGGCCGTGGTGGCGCTCGCGTTGTCGCCCACGATCATGGTGTTGGCACTGGCTGCGGCCGAGGCCCCGAGGGCGATGGCGTAGGAGCCCGAGGCGTTGGTCGAGGGACCGATAGCGATGGCGGCGGTCAGGCTGGCGCCGATGGTGGAGGATGGTCCCACGGCAAGACAGGACTGGGCTTGCAGACCGATGGTAATGTGGTCGCCCAGGGCGATGGTGTTGTGTGGTTCGGTTGCTGCGATCCAGTAACCGAGAAACACGTTGTAGTAAGCGTCGAGCACGTCACCATCGAGCGCGATTTGTGAGCCGACACAGACGTTCGAGGTGCAGCGTCCATCGGTACTGATGTAGGTGCCGATCAGCACGAGAGTATCACCGCTACCCGTGGTTGTCGTGAGATTGTCACCAACCAGTACACTGTTCGTGACCGTGGCAACGATGGCCGTGCCGATGGCCACGTCGATACCCGGCGTGGTCAAGGTGTTGAAGGTGCCGGCGAGGAACACATAGGAAGAGATCCCCAGAACATTGAGAGCAAGGCCGTGCTCGTGAACGCTGGTGTTGTCGTCGGCGATGACGTTGCCAGCTCCCAAGATCGTGCATTGGGAATAGCCACCCACATGGCCATTTCCGAGGGTGTTGTTGCTGCCGAGAACCGTGCAAAACGCCGCGTTGTCCTTGATGGTCGAGCTTGTTCCCATCACGATGGAGTTGAAGGAGTGCTCGCCGATGGACGATTGCCTGCCGATGAGCACGCAGGCCGGGGAGGCGAACCCCATGGTGTTGATGGAGCCGAGCACCACGGACCACCAGTCGGCTTGCGCCAAGGTGATGCCCGCACCGACGATGACGCTGTAGCTGTTGTCGGTGCCGGTGGTCAGGAGATTTCCGATCATGACACTGCTGTCGCTGTTGGGTGTGATGGTGATGTGGTCACCCATCGCGCTGCAATTGTTGGTCGGTGATGCGTTCGCGCCGTTATTGAAGGTGCTGCCAATGGCGGCGGCTGCCCCATTTGTGACAGTCGGGATGATCTGCTGACCGTTGCCCACGGTGCCCGTGGTGCTGTATCCGTAGGTGTGAGTCCAGCCGATCCCATGCGCAACGGAATTGTTCAGGTCTTGCAAGGTACTGTTCGCGAAGACCACGTTCGCGATGATGTCGGAAATGTCCTGTGCCGTGGCCGCGAGTTGCAGGTCGGCGGTGAACATCCCTGGCGTGGGCACGAACGTTCCGGTCAGTTGCAGCTCGACGTTGATGGTGCCGCCCGAGCCGTCCGGGAACGTGATGTAGTCGTTGTCCACGAACTGGCCGGGGCCAGCGTTCTCGAACGTGCCGAAGGCGAGAGTTGCGGCGCCGAGAGAGATGTACGAACCAATCACGTTGTTTAGTCGCGATTCAGGCCCAACGCGAATGGTGGTGCCCAGCACGCAGGTATTAGAAGTCGAGCCTGTGATTCCACCCGTGAAGGTGCTACCGACGGCGGCCGAAGCTCCGTTGATCACGGTAGGGATGATTTGCTGCCCGTTACCTACGGTGCCAGGAGTGCTGTATTGGTAGTTGTGAACCCACCCGATCCCTTGTGCTCCACTGCTGAGATCTTGCAGGGTCGAGTTTGCGAAAACGATCGAAGCGATGATGTTGGAAACGTCTTCTGCCGTGACGGCCAGTTGCAGGTCGGCCGTGAACATGCCGGGAGTAGGTACAAAGCTGCCGTCGAGTTGTAGTTCAACGTTGATGGTGCCTCCTGCACCGTCCGGGAAGGTGATGTAGTCGTTGTTGGTGAACTGATTAGGGTCAGCGTTTTCCAGGCTGCCGTGTGCCGAAGCGGAAGCAGAACCGAGTATCAGGTCATGTCCTACGGCACTGGCGTTTTGCGAACCGTAGTGGACGAATATCCGGTCGCCAACGACAATGTTGTTTGGGCAGTTGTCGCCGATATTTGTCGCAAATCCAACTGATAATGAACGTTCGCTGTTGTCTCCAATATATACGAACGAACCAACGGCTGTGGAATTTGTGCAGTTTTTGCCGATTCGTGCAGCCGAGGCACCAATCGCAAGAGACAACGGGCTGCTCAGATCGATAGTGGCGTAACACCCCATGGCTACGCTTTGGTACGACCGACACTCGCAATCAGATCCTACCAGGATGATCCGATCTCCCGCGCCCATGTAGTGCCCATTGCCAATGAGCACCCTGTATTGGTTGTTCTCTGGAGTGACGGGGATTTCGATTCCCCTAACCCATTCACCAGGTAGAATGATGTTTCCGTATGAATTGTTCGGCAACGACACGTTTCCGTAGGTGCTGTTGACCACGAAGTTGTAGCTGCATTCGATCAGGTTGGTACTGCCATACGCTCCAAGCACGATGTTGGAATATCCCCAGCTAGTGAGGGTTATGCCATTTCCAATGAAAATTGATGGCCAGCCTAGATCGGAGCTTAGATTATGTCCGATCAGAATGCTGTTGAAGGAGGTGCCTACCGCGATGTTTCCTCCAACCGCCACAGTGTTCGTGAATCCGGGAATGACCAGATTCGCGCCAACGGCCACGCCAGATCCTCCGTTGTCCCAGACCATCTGAATGTTTGGACCAACCACAACACTATCGTTGAGGGGTAGAACCGAACCCTGTCCTATGAGAACCCCTCGTGTGACAGAGCCGCTGGCGTAGGTTAGGAAGTCACCGACGTTGACAACTTTGTCGTCGAAGCTGACTGGACGTTGTTCTCGACGTTTTCCGCCTGTGATGGCCATGTGGCTCCTTTACGGATCGATGTAGAGCGCGAGCCCACCGCCCGGTACGGTCGTGGTGGTGCTCACGCGGACGATGCGATTGATAAAGGTGCCACCGTTGTTGTAGACGAAGGTCAAGCCGCTGTCATGATCGACGGGCGGGTTCACGACAGCTCGGATGGTGTCGAGAGGGTTGTTGCTCGGGTCGAGCCCGCGCACGGCGAAGGTGTTGATGGCGCAGTTGTAGTCGCCGACACCGTCGGCGTAGCCGACGATGAACTCGTTGTCGTTGGCCTGGGCCTTGCGACCGAACGCGATGCAGACCTGCCCCGACGAGTTCGCGCTCGAATCCATGCCGATGGCGATACTGGCGTCGCTGCCGTCACCGATGACGGCCGTGGCCCCGATGGCGATGGCCCCGGTGCAGCTCGTACCGATGGCGGCGCCGTCGAGCATGGCCAGGGCTTTCTCCGAGCCCACGCCGGTAGCCAGGATGCCGGCGGCGAGTGAGGCAGTGACATTGCTCTTGATGGACAGGCTGTCGTGACAGCCGGCCACGTTGGCGATGATGGCGCCGTTGCCCATCGCGATGTTGGAGTGCTGCAAACCGGTGTCCGTGGCCGTGCCGATGGTGGCCGCATGACCGATGATGATGTCGCGCGTGTGACCGCCATAGATGCGTGACAGACCACCGATGACGAGGCATTCGGTCGAGAGCGAAAAGCCGCCGCCCGAGGATGTGGATCCCGTGAACTGGCCTGACGTTACCGTGGGGACCACCGAGTAGCCGTTGCCCACGGTGCCCGGCAGTGGCCACCGGTATTCGACGTACCAGCGCCCATCGCCGTTGTCGTTCCAGGCTATGTTGACGCAGGTGTTGCCGGCGCCGTCCCAGACACCCACGAATATGTTGGCCACGTCCTGGGAGCTGGCGGCACCTTGAACGTCCGCGACGTATCGGGGCGGACCAAACGGCACGAAGCTGCCGTCCACCTGGAATTCGATCTCGATGGTTCCACCAAGACCGTTTGGCAACGACACCCAGTCGTTGTTGGCCAGCGCCGCCAGATCGGGAATGATCATGGAGAAGGTCGCGAAGGTCGAGGCACCGATGTCGTTCCGGCGGCCCAAGATCGCCGACATGGTCGATTGCGGGTGAACCGTATTCAGCGTGCCGATGGCGATGGCATCCTGGAGTTCCTGGTAGATGTTTGTATCGAGCCCGATGGCAATGGATGCGCTGGAAGATGGAAACAGGTTTGTCCTGTTCCCGATACACACACCCGCACTCGTGTTTTGGTAGATCTTGTTACCACTGCCAAGCAGTACGCCGCCACTGGAGCTGCCTTCGATGGTTGAGCCGCCACCAACGAGAACGTGATTGCCAGAATTCGCGCGAATGATACTCCCCGCGCCAATGCAGGTATGCCCACCACCGTTCGTCTCGATGTGTGCTGCATATCCCATGGCGAGATTGCTGCCGCCACCATCGATCCTGGCGGACGGTCCAAAGACCGAATTGCCTCCGCCGCCGCTGATGACGGCACTCGATCCGATGGCTGTATTGGCGCCTCCGCCGCCCGAGATGGAGGCGTTACTACCCACAACGAGATTGGCCCCGCCGCCGTTGATGGATGAATTGTTGCCGAGGCACAGGACATCGTTGCAACTGGCGGTCACGATGTTGTGACCAAGGATCAGGTTGCCGTATGTGCTGCCCTGGACCTGGCAGTTTCGTCCGAGGACGATGTGTCCGGTACCGCCAGGTCCAGCGATGAACGATCCATTGCCGATGATCGTGCAGAAGATGCATCCCGATGGAATGTTGGTGGTCCAGTCACCTACCGAGTAGTTTTGGACGTTTGCCCAGTCACTCGGACCGAACCAGACGGGGCGGTATTCGCGACGTTTTCCTGCACGAACGGACATGAGGATCCTCCTTGCTGATTTTGCTAGGCGACGGCTGATTCGCCGGGGGCGTCTTCCTCCTCGTCACCGGCTTCCTCTTCTTCCTCCATCTTCGCCAGCTCCGCCTTCATCTCGGGCGACAGCTCGATGAACTTCATGAGCGCCATCAGGTCGCCGGCCGTGAACGGCAGGCGCCCGTAGACCGACTCGGGCAAGGGCAGGAGCGTGATCTCGCACTCGGTGTCGTTGAGCTTGTTGTTCTCCTCGTTGAACTGCGTGCGGCTCTCCGGCGGGATGTTGAACATCGCGGGGTTCTTCTCGTCCTGCTTGCCGTACTTTTTCAGAAGCTCCATGGCATCGGCTTCCATCTCCTTGATCGCCGCGATGATCTTGGTGACGAAGCGACCGATGCGAATGCGATCCATGAGCAGGGGCACGCGGGTATCGTCGGCCTGGGCGAGCTTGGTCAAGGGACCGGGTCTCGTGATCTGGTTGGCGCCCTGGGTGGTGATGGTCTGGTCGCGGAGTCCCGCGAGATCGCGATAGCTGCACTTGATCATGTTCTCTGTCCTTTGCTGGGGGTGGTTTGCGCGCGAACGGATTCGATCAGCCGAGGACGGCGCACACGCCTCGGATGAGGGCCTGACTGTTCACGTCGGGCACGACGCCAGTGAGCTGGAGAATGCAAACACCGCCAGGGTTGGCGAAGGGTGCGCCTGTCGTGCTTGTCACGACTTCGGCGCCGATGCTTGCGCTGATGGTGGCGATGAGCGTGCCGCCGGTCGTGTCACCGGGCGTGGTGCTGCCGACATAGAGGTTGAAGTAGACGGTGCCCGAAGCACGACCCGAGACAATGCCGCTGAGAATCGGGGTGATGAGCGCGCCGAGTTGATTCAGATCGATGGCCCACTCGTAGAGGATGCCTTCGAGATCGGTTCCGCCGGGCGGCACCAGCATGGCCATGCCCTCGTTGTCGGTGAACGAGAGCTTCGTACCGCCGCCTGGGGAAGAGCCGGCGGGGATGCCACCGCCCACGGTGATGACCGTCGTGGCGCCGACCTGGCCCGCCACGGTCACGCGCAGGTAGCGAGTCTTGTCGAGCGTGCAGATCGGTGAGAACTCCAGCTTGGGTTGCACGCCGACCAGGGGACGCGAGCCGGGTTGCCCCGCGCTGAACGTGCAGATAGGATTCCAGTCAGCGTTGTCCGGGCTGCCCTCGACCACGATGGCGCCCGTGAAGTAGCCCGAGCACGCGAAGTTGATGCCGACTTCGAGGCCCGTGGGCGGGAAGAGTGCGGCCGTGTCGATGGAGGGTGTGGATCCCGAAGCCCCCGCCGCGAGGCTCGCGACCGTGGCGAACAGGTTTTGTCCTGGCACCGCCACGGCGGACACCTCGCAGGAGAGCGGACTGCCCACCACGGGGTTGCCATTGGCGCGCACGCGCACCGACTTGAACGAGCCCTGCAAGATCTGCTCGATGCCCTCGATACCGTCGGCGTCGAACAGCAACACGGGCACGAAGTTCACGTCGTCGTGGCTCGCGAGCAACGTGTACGATCCCGTGAAGCGCCCGGCGAAGGTGACGGTCTTGGCGCCGATGAGCGCGGAGATGCTGGCGATGGGACCGTCGCCGGCCGCTGGAACTGTGACTGTGACGGTGAGAATTGGCATGATCTACCTCACGGAAGAATATTGATGGGATTGCCGATGGTGGTTACTTGATCTGCGACATTCACTTCCACGGCTGGAAGACCGAGTGATGGCTTGGGCGGTGGTGGTTGCGGGATACGACCATTGCTGTAGTCGATGATGGTCAGCGTATATAGCGTTACGGTGGGAACGATCTCTCCGATTGGACGACCCAGGCGTTGGATCGATCCCGTCACACTGATCACGGACAGGTCCGGTCGCAAGAATGGCGATGTCGAGAAGAGCTGAACCTGGGTTATGATGTCGATGGGTCGCAGACCACCGGGTGGCGAACCAAGGGGACAAGGCAGCGTCACGATGGCCGAGGATCGATTGCCCAGAGCTTGCAGGTCAACGGTCGATAGCGTCTGGTAGTGGTATTCCGAACCGTCGGGATGGTTGACCCAAAAAACCACGGCAAGGCTACCGGCCCAGAGATTGGCGAAGTAGAAGTTGTCGAGATCGATCTTGAGAGTCATGACTTCCGCAGGAATGCCCAAAACCGGAGCTGACTCTATGGTCACGTCCTGCGTGGCTGTCGGTTCCACCTGGAAGATCATCTCACCGGCATATCTGGCGGTATCGAAGGAGATGAGTGTGCCAAGCTGGAGACCACCATCACCAACGAGATTTTCGCTGACGTTGTTGAAGTTGGTCACCACGAGATAGTAGTCGGCCATGATGACGATGGGTCGGGAACTGTCGATGGCCTCGAACGCGATCGGGCGCCCGTTGAGTGGGATCCCTCTGGCGACGAAGGATTGCACCATCTGGAACGTCAGTCGCAAATTGACGGACGCGTAGGTTGGCACGCCACCCGTTTCGTTGTCGGTCACGGTGACGACGTTGGAGGCCGCGCCGAGGACACCCGTGTTCACCGTCTGGGAGATGAGGAGGTTGGTTTGCTCGACCAGCTCGCCGGTTTCATAGCCAGGATCTCCGGTGCGCTGCACGGTGAAGTACGAGGGTGTTGCGAGCCCTGGTCCCTGGAGGGCTGTGACGATGGCCTGGGTGCCGACGATGATCCTGCCGAAGATGGGCGGGAACAGCAGTACCGTGGCCACGGACACCGCTCCCAACGCCTGGAGATCCGCGAGGCTCAAGCTGGCCTGGGCGACCGTGCCGTCGCTGCAATAGAACTTGACGACGAGACTGCCGGCCGTGAGCGCGGCGAACGTGCAACCGTTCAGGTGCAGATCTGCATTGATTGAAGTGTCGCGGAAACCGATGACGCTCTCCTGGATGGCCTCGGCTGCATCGATCTGCACCGAGCCGACCTGGGACACGAGGTAGGCTTTCGGATCGACGGGCGGCGTACCGTCTTGCATGAGATCTGTGGTCAGCGTGTCGGACAGACGCGCGGTGATCGTCTGGCTGGTGGCGATCGAGGAGATGGGGACGATTTCACCTTCTTGACTGCCCAGGGCAGCGCGTTGCACGCTGCCGGTCGTGGTTGGTACCTGCAAGCCAGGGCCTTGCAGAGCGACGACGGTCATGATGGCGCCGACGATGAAGTTGCCGGGTGTCGGTGAGAAGAGCAGCGTGGCCTGGTTGGTGCCGCCCAATGCCTGGAGATTGCCCAGGGTTTGCGTGAACGTGAAGCGCGTGCCGCTGTCGAGAATGATCGTGACGGAGATGTTGCCGGCGGTGAGGACCGCGAAGGTGCAACCATCCAGGAACAGCTTGAGGCTGCAAGCATCGTTGACCACGCCCGCGCGCACCGGGTTTTCGGCGGGGATCGTCGGGTTGACCGGCAGACCAAGGGGATTGCCCTGGTTGGCGGGCAACACGGGCGCGAGCGGGGGCGGTGGGTTGGTCGAGAACACGGTGTCGAGCGGCGCGGGCGGTTCGGCCTGGTCAACCACGCGCACATCCGCATTGGTCGGGGCCGGGGTGCCGCCATCGGGCGCCCTGGGATATCCCTGATCGGCGACTTCGACGACGCCGGGGTTTGTGATGTCAATCGTCATGGCTCACTCCTTCGCGGGATGGGGCTCCGCCGTCCATTCGTAGACCAGCCGGCCGCCGGGCAGCTCCAGCACCTCGATGTGCTCGCAACCCTTGGAACGTTTCCAGGTTTCCAGTGTCCGGATGGTCACTTCCTTGTCGTCCGTGATCCCTTTGATCGTCCACCATCCTCCCACATCCCGCACGAAGAAGGCGTAGAAAACTGTGTTGGGCATGGGGGGTCATCATGGTGTGTTTGACTGTACTGTCAGTGGTTGCTGTAGCCCAGCAAACGCCGGAACTCGGCCTTGTCGGAATAGGGCACGAACTCGCGGCGCAGGCGCGACCAGCCGATCAGATCGTCGAGATCGACTTCGTCCTCGTCGCGAGCCGAGCCCACGGGATTGGCGAGATAGGCGCCGACCTCCAGATCGCCGGACATGGGCACCTCTTCGCGCAGGCGCTTCAAGATCTCCTCGTCGAACTTCTTCGAGTCGCCGCCGTTGTAGCCCGAGGGTTTCTCGGGATCCACGACCATGACATCCGGGCGCTTGGCGAACTGGTAGATCACCGGCATGGTGCCGGCCTTGAGCTTCGCTGCGGTATCGTTCTCGGCGAACTCGCGCTCACGGCCCATGCCGAGGACGAGCGAGGGATCTTCGAGCCGACCATCGGGTAGGTAGACGAGCGCGTGGTAATGGTACTGCCCTTGCTGTCCCCGGCGCCACTTGGCGAACGGCTTGGCGGGGATCCCTCCCTTGACCTTCTTCCAGCCAGGCCAGTCGCGACCGTCCTGGACGGCCTGCATGGCGAGGGGCTCCTGGGGAAAGCGCGGGTCGGCCTTCTCGACCTTGTTCTTGGCCTTGGGATTCGGGCGCTCGTAGTGCCATTCCAGCTCGCGCAGCTCGGCGACCCGGTAGCACGAGAGATCTTCGCAGTCGCCCCAGATGCCGGCGTAGAGGCCGGTGCCCATGGTGCCACCGAGCAGCGATGGGATGTCGGGCCAGATCTCCGTGCCCTTTTCCGTCTCGTAGTGGAGCCCCGAGCGATAGACCGAGGGGTAGTTGCGCTCGACGAGGCCGCGCTTGCGGAACGCCTCGAATTCCTGCAAGTGGGTCTGGTTGACCCGACACAATGCTTCCATCAACCAGAGCATGCGTCGCTGGCTCCAGACCTGATCCCAGTCGCCGCGAAACATCTGACACCGGAATTCGATCTTGGGCATTGCCATGGGTGTAGTTACTCCTCGAAGATGATGTGAATGTTGATCGCTTGTGGCTACTTGCTACCTGCTACTTGCTACAGCAAACCTTTCTCCATCGCATAGTTCCCACCACGAAAGACCATTCCTTGTGGCGACCACTTGACCATCTTCCCGAGCGACTTCTTATCGGCGGCGGTCATCTGCACACCTGCCCGCAAGGCCAATCCCTGTGGCGTCCAGCGGATAATGCTTTTCAGCTCGTTCGGCGTCAGCTTGTCTTGCGCCTTGGTGGCCAAGCTGAAAGGCAATGTGATCGCCTTCTTCGTCAGGGATGCCACGGCCTTGAAGGGATTCCACCCCAAATCAGACGAGCCGCGAAGCAACGCCTTGCGTTCGCAGTCACTTCCACCCCTCATGATTTCTTCAAATTCGTCTCGTCCCATTGACATTGTTGTTTCCCTTTCTAGGTTCCGTATAGCTGTTGTTTGGTTGAGTCGAGCACGTTGGCATAGACGTGTGCGACGTACTTGTGAGTTGAATTGCCGAGAACACAGACGCCTTCGCCCTGGAGTCCTGATTCCCGTCCATCGCGAGCCCGCTCCTCGTTCACGAGTCGGCGGAGGTTCTCGACCGCGCCACGTCCCGAGTGTGCCTGTACGGGGACACGTCGCTGCCTTGGTTTGTCCGAGCAATCGACGTAGCGACACATGCCCACGAGCACGTAGAACTTCTCCTTTGTCGCGTTTCGCCTGGCAAGCAAGTCGTCGATGACTTCCTGGGGAATGTTTCCCCCTTGTGACGGCAGCCGCGAGCCAAGTGCGATGATTCGCTTCACCTCCACGATGTTCCAGACATCGGCGTAGATGTCCAGTTCCAGTTCCACGTCGCCTATCTCGGCGAATCCCCGGAGGATGGTCCAGGTTTCGAGTCGGCGATCTTCATCATGCTCGATGCCACCACATTCCGTCCGGTAGCCGCCAACGAGTTCGGTTGGAGCAGCTTTCGACAGACCAGGTGAATGTGGCGATGTTTTGGTGGGCATGGTTTGTCAGGGCGTCGGCGCCTTGATGAGTGGGCGAAGTACAAGGAGTGAGAAGGCGCTGTCAACTGGTGGACCGGGAGGAACGAGTGGATAGAAGGTGAGTATGATGGCGTATGGCGGTCCTTGGCTCAGCATCGGGAACTTTGGTGTCCCTTGATCGAGTGGTGTGATGATGTAAAGGGTTTCCTGGGAGAAGAGAGGTTCTCGAACGCCCTGGATGTTGAAGGGTGGTCCGAGCACATATTGTCCGTTTGGAAGATGTGGGGTCAGGTATTCGAGGTTGCTGGCCGCCAGAAGGGTGCCGTCGGCGGCGACCTTGGCATAGGCGACGACCGCGAGATTGGCACTATCGAAATGTCCAAAACCCATGGTGTCCTCCTTGGTTTTTCGTCAGGGGGTCTTGATGAGCGGGCGCAGCACAACGATCGAGAACGCTTTCTCAACTGGTGGTCCTGGTACGTAGAGCGGCCAGAATGAAATTGCGATGGAGTATGGGGGGCCGAGGGACACTACCGGCAATACCAGCGGCATCTGTTCATAGGCCGTGAGGATACAAATGGTGTTGCTGTCGAACAGAGGCTCCCGTACACCATCGATGTTGAAGGGTGGGCCGAGCACGTACAGAGTGCCAGTGCCCGGAATGTGTGGAGTCAGGTATTCGAGATTGCTGGCCTCGATGATGGTGCCGTCGGCCGCGACCTTGGCGTAGGCGATGACCGCGAGGTTTGCCTTGTCGAAGAGTGCGAATCCCATGATGGAGTTCTTTGTCTAGGGAGTCTTGATGAGGGGGCGAAGTACGACGAGCGAGAAAGCCTTGTCAACGGACGGACCGGGTATGTAAAGCGGGTAGAAAGCGATTATCACGGCATCCGGTCCGGCGGGCGCCAGTATCGGCAACGCGAGAGGCATCTGTTCGTAGGCCGTAAGAATGTGAATGGTGTCCTGGTCGAAAATGGCTTCTCGCGTGCCCTGGATATCGACGGGTGGTCCAAGCACGTATTGCCCGCCTGGTCCGTGCGGAGCCCGGAATTCGAGGTTGCTGGCTTCGAGGAGAGTGCCGTCGGCGGCGACCTTGGCATAGGCGACGACCGCGAGATTGGCACTATCGAAATGTCCAAAACCCATGATTTTCTCCTGTCAAGGCGTTGGAGCGTTGACGAGCTGGCGGAGGATCAAGATCGAGAAGGCGCGATCTACCGGTGGGCCTACCGGTTGCTGGATGTTGACCGCCTTGGCGAACACGCCAAGGTTGCTCACGGTGATCATGCCCGGACCACCCGCACCATCGTCGAAGATGGTCGCGAGGCTCATGTCGTCGCCCGAGAACATGGGGATCTGGTTGCCCTGGAGATCGTTGGGGGCGAGCAACACGTAGTTTCCGGAGCCCGGTGTATGTGCTGCGGGAACGAGGTTGCTACCACCACGAAGCGTGCCGTCGGCGTTGATGAGCGCGTAGGCGATGACGGAGAGACCAGCCTTGTCGAAATTCGCGAATCCCATGACAATCTCCTTGCTTGCTGTTGATTACGTCAGTCGATGATTCCGCTCCACGGTCCCTTGCCCTCGTTGGTGTGGTACATGATGCGTTTCAGGTTCTCGACATCCTGGTACGCCTGGCTCTGGGGGCCTTGTCGCTTGGCCACGTCCACGAGTGCGCGAATGGTCCCGGCTTCGCGAGACTTGGGATCGGTCTTGGCCTTTCGGTAGATCACCGCCAGGGCGTTCCAGCGCTTCTTGAACTCTTCGTTGCTACCCTCGAAGCTTCCGGCGACGAGCGGCTTGAGCGCCCCCGGTGCTCCCTTGGGCGCGAGCTTCTTCTTGCTCGGGAACATGCCCGACTGCACGAGCACGGCGATCTGACGCTGAGCCTGCACGTCACCACGGGCTGCCTTGCGGCGGGTCGCGACGATCTGCTTCACCGTCTTCTTCCAGGTCTTCTGCGCGCCCTTGTCGCCGGCCTGGGCTTGCGCGCGGCAGAGTGCGATGCGCGCGAGCATCGCCTTCTCGGGCTCGGTGAGAACGAGACTTTCCGTGCTCTTGATCTGGACGGTGGGCTTGCGGGCGTAGCTGCGCCGGATCGGACGGCGGAGCAGGATGTCGTATGCCATGGGGTTCTCCTTGAACGTGTCAGGTTGTCAGGCTGTTACCACAGGGAAGGATGACTTCGCCTGTAGCTGTAGTCGCTGTGAAAGGCATTGATGAGCCGCGTGGCTTCTTTCTTGTCGTTTCTGGCCAGGGCTGCTTTCACCAAAGGTTGGTTCTTGGTGATCTGCTCTCTTTCCCAGTTGTCGAGAAGAGAGTCTTTTGCGGTCATGGCTGCCACCGTGCCATTCCACCAGGTCATGGCGGCGGCAAAATCATCCTCGCCGATTCCGCTGGCCCCAAGGCATCGACCGGCGGCTTTCCGGGGCCAGCCCGAGACGACGATGCCCTCGGCGGCCAGGACTTCCATGGCGCGTTTGCAGTGCGCGGAATCGGGGTAACCACCCGCCGAGCGTTTTTTCATGTCGCGCAGGAACCCGAGCTTTCTGGTCCAGAGCTGCTTGGCGATCGGATCGCCTTTGTCGGCTGCGAGCTTGAGCAGCTTGACGGAGCGGATTTCTTCCTGCGCCTGGGGAGTTGCGAAAGGATCCTTGATTTCGATGGTGGATTTACGGGCGTAGTTGCGCCGGATCTGGCGGCGGAGCAGGATGTCGTAGGCCATGGAGATCTCCTTCGGCGTGATGTGGTTACTTGGTGTGCTTGACGATCTTGGTGACCACCCACGCGCCGATGGCCAGGGGAATGAGCCCCGGCCACCAGGACTGACGGATCACCGTGACCTGGGGAGCGAGCGCGCGTTGAGATGGGAAGTAGTAGGCGCCCATCGAGGATGAGCGCGCGAAGTTGCCCTTGACTTGCTTGCCGGAAAGAAGATCGATGGCCATGCGTGTTCCTTTCAGAGCTTCGCGGGCTCGCTTGACGGGGGAACGAAGATCTTCAACCGGGCCACGGCCTCGACCACCCGCTGTGCGGAGGTGTCTCCCTCGTCGGCCCGCTTGCGCAGGAGAATGAGCTGGGCCACGGTCTTGCGCTCCTTGGTCGGGAGCTGGGCAAGAGGATCGGCGGGGTCACCCCACATGGTGAAGCCGCGCCCTTGTCCCATGAGCGAGACGAAGCGCCCGTTGTCGGAAATTCCGCGTCCGTTCACGATCTCGCCTTTGACCGTGTGAGGCGAGCGCCCGACACCGCAGGAGATGGACTTCCGGGGCCAGCCCGAGACGACGATGCCTTCGGTGGCCATGGCCGTCATGAACTTCTGGCAGTAGGAAGAATCTGGGTAACCACCAGCAGCACGAAGCTTCATGTCGCGCAGAAGCACCTGTTGCTCGCCCAGCTTCTTGGCTGCCGCCTTATCACCTTTGGAAGCCCGAGCCTTGAGCGAGCAGAAAAAGCTCGCGTGCTCCTGGGCAGCGCGAATGATGGCGGCGTCTGGAGAGTTCTTGTCGCCGGTAACAGGGAGCGTCGAGCGGCGAGCCCAGTTGGCGGGTGTCAGTCGGCGGAGCAGGAGATCGTATGCCATGTAGTTGCCTCGGAGGGAGCGCGCTCGCGCGGCTCAACCATCTACGTGGGGCAACCAGGGGTGCGTGACCTGTTAAGGTGTACGCCCGCGACCGTTGCCCCACCCCGAGCACGATCGCGGGCGATACATGGGTTCTTCTCGCTGTGGAAGGTCGTGCGACTAGGCGGGGCCACCAGGTGCCGGAGGAGTGATCGTCCGGTAGATGATGCAGGAGAAGTCGCAGTCCGCCGCCGTGGTCGGACCGGCGCCGATGTAGACCAGCTTGCGCTGGGGATCGGTGTCCGTCTCGGCCGCCGTGATGAAGGGGTTGCCGCCCTTGACCTGAACGAAGATCAGGTCGCGATCCGACGCCTGGTACTGCCCGGCGGGGAGATCGATGGCGTAGGTGCCCGGAGCCAGCCTGGTGGTGGCGACGCCGCTGTTCGTGAGCGTCGATGAGCCATCGACCCCTGTCACCTCGACGTAGGCCACTACTGCCAGCTTTGCTTGATCCAACATGTTCGTTTCTCCTCGATGATGGTTGACGGTTTTGCTAGCTAGGCTAGCGAGATGACCTACGCCGGCCCGCTTGAAGTGGGCGGGGTGAGCGTGCGGTAGATGATGAAACTGAAATCGCAGTTGATGGCCGAGAAGTTGACGCCCTCGTTGTTCCACACTGCGCCGATTCCCACGTTCTTGATCGCGCCACCCGGTTCGCTGCTCGCACACGCGAACATGAAGAAGTTGGCCTGGATGTCCTGGGCCTGGGTATTCGGGGTGACCACGATCAGATCGCGATCGGAGAATTGTGTCAGGTCTTGTTGGTTGGGCGTGCCATCGGGGTTCTTCGACAGATCGATCTGATATTTCCCAGATCCGAGTCTCGTGGTGTAGACGCCGCTGTTCATGCGAGTCGAGGTGCCATTGCTCCCGGAGACCTCACCGTAAGCAACGACTGCCAGCTTTGCTTGATCCAACATGACGCTTCCTTTATGAGTATCGAGCTGGTCGAGGAACGTCGTCCGAGAACGTCGCTCCTCGACCCTCTCCTTGCTGCTAGGCCGGACCGCCCGTGACCGGTGGGGTCAGGGTGCGGTAGATGACGATGCTGAAATCCACGTCCGCACCCGTGTTGTTGCCACCAACACCGATGAAGACGTTCTTGACAGCACCGTTCGCGCTGACGTTGCGGGCTCCGCCGAACGCCCACTGCGTGGTCGAGCTGTGCGGGGTGACCACGATGAGATCGCGATCGGAGAACTGGTTCAGCTCTTGCTGACTGGCCGAGCCGTCCGGGTTCTTCGACAGATCCACCTCGTAGAGACCCGCGCCGAGGCGCGTGGTGTAGATGCCGCTGTTCGTGAGCGTCGAGGTGCCGTTGCTGCCAACGACCTCCGCGTAGGCCACGACCGCGAGCTTTGCTTGATCCAACATGGTCGAGTCTCCTCGTGAAAGGATGGTCCGCTACCAAAGAGCGGAGGCGATTGGCGCTTCACCAGCGCGGCACGCCTCCGCTCCAGGATGCGGGGCTCTACTACTCGACCGCCGGGCCGATGATGGCGCCCTGGAAGTTGCGGGCCGCGCCGTTCTGGTTCGTCACGGAGACCGTGATGAACTGCGCGATCTGGGCGGTGTCCATCTTGAGGCGGACGCCGAACGCGTTCTCGACGAAGACCACGGCCGGGATTGCGCCGGGGCTGACGAGCTGCGAGTTCTTGCCGACCTTGACATCGGTGATGAGGAAGTCCGCCGCGATGTTCGACGGGATCACGATCCGCTCGGGGCGGAAGATGACCTGGGGCTGCACGTTGATGTTGGCGGAGGAGAGGCCGGGGATCGCCGTCGAGCCGAGGCCGATGACGAACTCACGAGCCGAACGGGGCGGCAGGGTGCGCAGGAGTGCGCCGGCCGCGACACGACGCCGCAGCATCGCGTTCTTGGCCGCCGCGCTCTTCTGCTTCCGCTTGGCCGCGCCCATGTCGTCGCCGACGAACTGGTCGCCTGCGCCCGCTTCGTCGTCGCCCGCTTCGTCGTCGCCGACGATCTCGGTGAGACCCTCGAAACCGCTGTCATCGCCGTCCAGGAGGCCCTGGAGCGCTTCGTCACCATACATTCCGTAGTGCATTTGCTTGTCCTTTGCTTTGGGGTTGAGGTTCAGTTCTGCTGTGGTTGCACAAAAGTTGAGGAGACCGTCCGTGCTTGGCTATTCGCCGCGCACGAGGTTCTTCAACTCTTCGTCGGCGATCGAGGAGCCGCCGGAGACCGGCTTGTCCTCGCCCACGAAGGCGCCCTTGATGCTGGACACGAGGCCGACGCCCCCGCCCCAGCGCTCGCCCACCCGGTAGCCCGTCGTCGCCAGGTACGTCGCCAGGGCGCCGTCCCCGAACGCGTGCAGGTGGTGGGACCACGGACGCGCGAAACCGAACAGCGCGACGACGTGGAACGCCGCACCGGAGAGAAGATCGACCGGCAGACCCGCGAGGGTCAGTCCGCCCTGCTTCTGGAACTTGCCTTGGATCACGCCGAAGGCGAATGAGGAGAGAGCGATCTCCGCCGTCCTGACGGCCTTGATTTCTTTCCGGAGCATGGCGCCCGCACCGCTGATGAGGTGCGAGGCTCCCGCCCGGTAGCCACCGATGCGCGAAAGGACGTTGTCTCGTGTGAGTGTCAGTGCCATGTCGAATCTCCTTGTGATGGTGCGGTCTCAACCGCGAAATTGCCCACTCATGGGCGGTACAACTACTAAGTTAATGGAGAGATCGAGGTTGCGGGAGACAATTCAACATGTGCAAATTCCGGGGTCTGATTGTGGGGTTTTTCCAGCTATTCTCGCAATTGAGTTGCTGTCATTCGCGAATTGCGAATGAAATATCGTCGTCGCGAACGCCCTATTGTGTGAAAGTTCTTTCACCCATTGTTTGGTCTTGCGCCATTTGCGAATGGCGAATAAAGTCCCGTTTCATGCCCGAACGATCTTCGGCGCTCAAACCCCAGGACGTGTTCGTTGCTTGCCAGCTCGCCATCTGGGAAGGCGAGAAATGGACCTATGCCCAGTTGGCGGAGCGCCTTCATCTATCACCGAGCGCGGTGTTCGAGGCTTTGGGCAGGTGTCGCCAGGCAAAGCTCGTGGCCTCGACCAATCAAGGCGCGCAGGTGGTGGCGCAAAGGCTTTTCGAGTACCTCGTGCACGGCGTACCTACATCCTTCTATCCACGCAAGCTGGAGGTGGTGAGGGGCATCGCCACGGCGACCTTCTCACCGCTCTTTCGGTCCAGGTTCACCAAGGACGGCGATCTTCCCGTCGTATGGCCCTACAGCAAGGGCAAGGATACGGGTGAGGGATTGGTGCCGCTCTATCCCACGATCCCGATCGCGTGCAGTCAGAACCAACCGCTCTACAACATCATGGCCACCGTGGACATCCTGCGCGTGGGCAAGGCACGCGAGCGCGACGCCGCCGTCACGTATCTCGAAAGCTTGCTCGACCTGAAAACTCCGCTGGAGTCAGCGGTATGAGAAAGGATGAGAAGTCATGCCAAACGCCGTGGCGCCCGAAACCGTGAGCACCAGGCCCAGGACAGGCTCGCTCATGAAACCGTTCTGGAGGACGTACACGTTCTGGATCGTCGTGTTGCTGTGGCTCGCGACCTTGGGCGGGCACTACGCGAGCCTGATCCCCTCACCCTACGGGCTCGTGGTCGCGAACGCGGTCGCCATCATCTATGCGGCCGTGCGCTGCATGCAGAAGCGCGTGATCGGGATCCCCTGGAAGGGGATCTTCTTCACCTCGGAGTTCATCGTCTCGGCCCTGACCGTGATCATCAACTTCCTCGAATCGCTCACGAAGATCCCCGCGCTGTCGCCCGGTGTGCTCGCCGGCATCTCGACCAGCATGGTGCTCTTCGTCTCGCTCCTGCACAGCCTGAGCGGCAGCGCGAAGAATCGACTCGGCATTCCCGTGGTGTCAGCCGACGAGATCGATACCGTCGTCGAGAATCGGCAGGCCGTGAAGGTGCCGCCGAAGGAGCCGCCGTCGTGAAACGAATCGATGGTTCGATGACGCCGAAGCCGTGAGTGTCGTGGGAAAACCGTTCACGATCGGTTTCGCCGACATGTGGCAGGGGCACTGGCCGGAATCGTGTTACTTCTATCATGTCCTTCGCCAGCACTTCCCCCTGGAGATCTCATTAACACCGGACTATCTGATCTACTCGGTCTTCGGTAACTCTCACGCACACAGAAGGTTCGACAGGTGTGTGAAAATCTTCTACACAGGGGAAAACGTTCGCCCCAACATGGATGAGTGCGACTTTGCCCTGTCATTCGATTACCTGGAACATCGTAACCATATCAGGTTTCCGCTGTATGTTTCCTACTGTGCAAACAGCAACATGATCAAGCCGGCAACCTTTCCACCGGCTGATTGGGCGGGGCGAAAGTTCTGCAATTTCATCTACTCGAATCCCAACCCTCGGGAGCGCATAGAGTTCTTTGAGTTGCTGTCGAAATACAAACCCGTGGATTCTGGTGGTGGTGTCCTGAACAACATGGGACGCCGGGTTTCGGACAAGCAGGCTTTCATCGCCAACTACAAGTTCACGATTGCTTTCGAGAGCGCTTCGTGGCCTGGGTACACCACCGAGAAGCTTGTTCAACCGATGATGGCCAACAGCATTCCTATCTACTGGGGCAACCCGCGCGTCGATGAAGACTTCGACACATCTAGCTTCCTGGTTGCCACATCTCGCGATTCATTTCCTCGCATCGTGGAGACCGTCGCCAGACTCGATCAAGATGATGACGCCTACCTGAACCTGTTGAAAAGGCCCTGGTTCCACGGCAATGTTCCGAATCAATACCTGGAGCCGTCATACCTTTTGCCGTTTTTCGAGCGTGTGTTTGCCACCAAACCACATTCCGAGAGCTATCGTCCCAAAACCCGTTGCCGGGCTTTCTGTTGGGCACCCAACAAACCGGGAAAGGCGCGGACATGAAGCTGATCGTCGGGTTCGCCGTGTTCATGTTGCTGGCGACGCCAGCATTTGGCCAGACGACCCTGTCGCCGCCGTTCGGCGGGTGTTTCGACAAAGTCACGCGCCAGTATTGCGCCGGCATGATCGCGCCGACCGCGATCACCGGGTTGCGGCTCAAGGACGGCGTGGTCGTGGGTGGCGCATTCCCGGCGGGAGGGATCGGGTATGCCTTCCATGCCTGGTATGCCGAGTGGTACACGCTCACCGTGGGGGTCGCCGTGGCAGCCTCGGCCTCGAACGACACCGCGCAGATCCGCAACTACGCGAACATCGCTGGCCTGGTCGGCTTCGCCAAGTACGCCTTCGTAGGGACCATGCTCAACATCGTTGAGGGAAGCAAGTGGTGGTACCTGCTGGCGGGCGTGGATCTGCTGTCCGTCGTGACCACGAGCCAGGCCGCGAGCTTCCGGGAAGCGCGAGAACGTCAAAAGTCACCCACGCCCGAGCCGGTCGCCGCACCCCCGGCGCCGGAGTCGGGCTCCCAGCCGTCGGTCGCCCTGCCGGACACTCCCCCGTCCCCCGACCCGACGGCTCCCTAGCTTCCGTAGTACCGTTTTCCACCCATCACAGTGAGGTTGCCCATGCCAAAGTCCGTGCTCGAATTTCTCGAAGAAGGTCGCAAGGCCCTGCTCGCCGACAAGGACGAGTTGCCCCAGCTCCTCGATGATCGAGACGCCTCGAACGCGCTCATCGCCAGCAAGCTGCTCGACGAAGCCATCAAGGCGACGCCCATGGAAAAGGCTGCCAGGCTTTACGCCTACGACGTTGCGATGACCAAGCATCGGGCCGGCGATGAGGCGGCGAGTTCCACGCCCTCGGCAGGCGAGCCCGCCAAGTAGGCCATCACCGGGAGGACAACCATGCGACTTTTGACGGTTCTCGTATTGATCGTTGCTGGATTGTCGGGATGCGTTGGCTGTCCTCCCGTCGGCGTTGCAACAGCCAAGATCGATGCTGGCGACCATGGCAACGAACCGGTTCTGTCGCCGATCGATGCCACGGCAAATGATGCTCCGCTCATGATGAGCGACTGTCAGACCATCTGTATCAACCTCTACAACGCCGACTGCGCGGAGGCAACCAGGTTTGGTCAACCCTTCTGTGTTGATACCTGCGAGCACATCTTGAAATCGAAATTCTTAGATCTCGATGTCAAGTGTTTGCTCAAGGCCGAGACCACCTTCGCGGTCAAGATGTGCGGTATTCGATGTCCCAGGTAGATGCTATGCCGCGAGATCGTTGTCGATGAGTGGCCACAGGACCATCATATCAACCACCAGGATCTCGCTGGCCTCGTCGCTCGCCGGCAAGGGCTCCGCGCACTTCGCGCAGGCGGTGAGTGGCTCGCCACACTTGGAACAGAACACGGGTGGACGCCGTGCGGTTTGCAAGTCCGAGAGCTTGAGCTGGTTGAAGGGTAAGGTGACATCGCGGTTCTTCAACTCGCGCACGGCCGCCACGAACTTGCTCCAGTTGGGTGACTTCTCGTCGATGCCGATCTTGGACTTCTGTTCGTCGAGCGGTGTGCCGAGCTTGCGCACGAGGTCGTTGTGCTGTTGCTCGTAGTCGGTCGCGAGGTCGAGGGCCTGGCGCGCGAGCTGGGCGACCTGGTAGGACGTGAACATCGAGAACCGATGGGTCATGAGCCGTTCCAGGGCGGGGCGGGCCATGAGCAACTGACCGAGCTTCATGGTGATCGGCATGGCGCGTATTTCATACCCCTTGCCAGGCCCAGGTCAAGCGTTCATTGTGAGGGGGAATGTCCATACAGGTCATAGGATCGACTGGCACGATTGCCGAGGTCGATGGCACGACGTGGCGGGCGCTCCGGGTCACGGTTCGGCCCATCGAGTATGGATTGCGAGGGCAATACCGACTGGGTGTCCAGGCCACCGCTGGCAACAAATCCTTCACAAATGCCAGCTTGTTCCAGGCACGTTGGTTCGATCCCAATGCCGTGGCCCTGATATGGGGTTTCAATGTCGATGGTCCCGTTTACACTGGATCATCGAGCGCGGGCTTTGGAAATTTTCAGTTGTTCTTTGCTCGCAACTACACGGCCAATGGATCGGGTGGTACGACGCTCACCCCGATCTCGATGCAAGACCTGCGAATGACCATGCGACAGTCTCTCATGGCCGACATGCGAATGACAACTACTGCTGCGCTTACTGCCGGCACATGGGTTCTGGATTCACAACCGCTAGGTCAGTATGTCTTTTCCGTTCCTGGGGCAGTGACGGGAGGTGCATTCAATGTCAACAGGGGAGTATTGCTCTATGGATGCATTTCCAGGGTCGCGAACCCAGCACCGATAGTGCTGGGTTTCAATGAAGGCATCAACTTGCGCGGCACCATGAACATAACAGGTGGTGGTATAAACGCGAATTTCGGGCTCAACATGACATGGTCGGAAGTGTCCATCTACTGAGGACATCATGGGAGCATCAGGAACATCGATTGTCGATTTCGGGGCCTTTCCTGGGGCAAGCGAAGCCTCGGTCGTGGTCTCGGCACCAGGTATCTCGGCAAGCTCCCTGGTCGAAGCCTGGATCTTCCCGGCCAACACCACCGATCACTCGGCCGACGAGCATCGTCTCGAAACCTTGTCGGTGATGGTGGATCCGCTGAAAATCGTTCCTGGAGTCAGTTTCACCATCTCGCTCGTCAACTACTCACAGCTCAGTGAGCAAGCAGGTTCGAGAGGATCGCAAGGTTCAGCGGATGGCGGAATCGGAACGCTGGTCTACGGCAAATGGAACGTCGCCTGGGTCTGGGAATAGGAGGAAACACCGATGGATGTCTCACCAGAAGAATACATGAAAATGGTGGCCGCTGTGAAGTCGGGGAAACCTGCTCCCGACGGACCTATCCTGGCGGTCTTTCAACCCGAACAACTGGCGGCGGCCATCGAACACGAGTGCGAGCGTACCGCGCACCTGCCCAATCAGAAGATCACCCTGCACATGGATCCCATTGACGCCATGTTGCTGGCGAAGTATCTTCGTTTCCGGAGCCTGTAAACCCGATGGCCATTCAAGTGCAAGGCAACAGCGGCGTCGTCGCCGAGGTCGATGGTACGACGTATCGCGCGCTCCGGGTCACCGTGCGTCCGGTGGACTATGGCGCGCTCGGCTCCTACCGGATCAGCATGATCTCGGGTACCATGGCCGCCGGTCTGGCGGCGGCCTCCGATGTCTTCCAGGCGCGTTGGACGGATTCCACGAACCTGGCGCTCGTCTGGGGCATCCTGATCGATGGCATGGGTGGCTCCGCCACGGCCTTCACGGCAGGTTTCGCGCGCTTCGCTGCATATATTTCGCGAACATGGACGGCGGACGGTTCTGGAGGTAGCTCGGCAACCTTGACCGGCAACAATAACAAGTTGCGCACATCCATGGCCACAACATCGATGTCGGCAGTGCGCATTTCATCGACTGCTGCGTTGACAACAGGCACCAAAACCAACGATGCGCAACCCGCAGGACAGGCAACGTTTACGATTGGCACAGTGGCCTCGACCAACTATCTGGGACAAACCTGCCTGTATGGCAGCGCATCGCTGGAGGACGGTGGAAACCCGGCACCCATAGTGCTGGCACAAAATGAAGGTGTCACCATGCAGGCCACCGTGCCAGCGACGGGTACCTGGCAATTCGGTGTGACAATGGCCTGGAGCGAGGTCGCATCGTACTAATTCACGCGAAGGAGATCACAATGAAGTGTTTGCTATGTCCCGCTGAAATCGATGCCTTGAAGGCATTTCCTCCTCAGATCGGTCCGCAGGGACAGGTCATCGAGGACATCATGGGCAAGTGGAACCATGCCCAGGCGGTTGGCGCATGGGTTCACGTTGCATTGACCGCTCAAACGGGCGGTGGTAGCCTGACTGTGCTATCCGGACATATCTGTCCGGCGCATCCTGTCAAAGCAGGGAGTATTGCTCTCACGGCCGTCGTTCACACGTCGGCCAAGACCGCAACCCCACCCGCTCCTTCGCCCACAACGGAAGCTCCGGCGACCGCAACGACACCGACGAAAGGGAAGGAACGATCATGATCTACGCAGCGCAAGGTACCAAGGGCGTCACGGCTCAGACGGCACTCACTCTGGTCTCGACGGCGAACGGTCGCCCGAGGCTCATCGAGTACAAGCTCTCCAACGTGGGTGCGGTGACCGTGGACTCGCAGTTCGAGGTCCGGGTTCAGCGGTTCACGGTGGCCGGCACGACCACGGCGGTCACGCCCACGTCCACCGATCCATCGGATCCGGCGGCCACGCTGTTCACGGCGGGCAGCAACGCCACGGTCGAGCCGACCTACACGGCCGGCGCGGTCATCGACGACACGGGCGTCAATCCACGCGGCATCTACCGCTGGACGGCCTACGACCCGTCGGCCGAGATCATCCTGCCGGCAACGGCGGCGAACGGCGTCGGCTTCTTCGTCGCGGTGCTCGGCGGCGCGGTCTCCGTCGTCGTGGACGCGAAGGTTCGCCAGTAACCACGGGCAATGTTGCGGTCGAAAGCTCTCGGCCACGTCGAGATCCACGACGTACACGGCAATGTCGTCGTGGCCGAGACGCTTACTTGCGCGCACTGTCAGCGGGTGTATCCCAAACCGGGACCGGCGGATCCGGTGGGGTTCTGCCATCAGTGTTTTTCTCCGGTGTGTCTCGCCTGTGGAAAGATCGACAAGTGCGATCCCTTCGAGAAAAAGCTGGAACGCATGGAACAACGAGCCCGATTGCTGAAAGCCGTCGGCGTCTAATCGTGAGCGCCGGGTATTACTCGGCCCTGTGAGGACGCAGCCTCGTGTCGCTGCTCCTCGCCAAAAAGAAAAGAGGTTGGTGTCCGGAGGTTCCGGATGCCGGGCGAGCGAGCCGTCCAAGACGGCCTGATTCGTTCGACGATGTTCGACCGAGCATTGTCGTCACGGCGGTCAGATCCGTTCTTGATAACGAGGCTGCTCGCCGTCATCGTCCACGAGCACCTGGCGAAATGGTCGATGTTCGCCCGGCAGTCATCTCTGGACGCAGTGGTTGGCAGGCCGAGCTTCCTCGTCCGTACCGGGCACCCTGGTCGCAAGCGCCACTTTTGGACGTGCGACCCGCCGTACTTCGTGATCGCGCCGGTTACGAGGCGGAGTTGCCGCGACCGTACCGGGCGCCGTGGCCACAGGCCGGGCTGGTGGAGGTGCGACCGGTCGTTCTTCGCGATCATGCCGGTTACGAGGCGGAATTGCCGCATCCGTACCGGGCACCATGGCCGCAGGTTGGGTATGTCGATGTTGAACCGGCGATCGTTTCCGGGCGTAATGGTTACGAAGCAGAGCTGCCGCGTTCGTACCGGGCACCGTGGTCACAGGCTGGACTCGTGGAGGTGCGACCGGTAGCTCTTCGTGATCATGCCGGTTACGAGGCAGAGTTGCCGCGTTCGTACCGGGCGCCGTGGCCGCAGGCTGGTCTCGTCGAGGTACAACCTGCGATCGTGGTTCGGAATGAACCGGGGGGTTACGAAGTCGAGCTTCCACGCCCGTACCGAGCACCTTGGTTGCAAGCTGGGCTCGTCGAGGTGCAACCGTTCATCCTGATCGACCATGCCGGTTATGAAGCCGAGCTACCGCGTTCGTACCGAGCCCCGTGGCCGCAGGCCGGGCTCGTCGAGGTTGAACCTGTAGTTGTTTCGGGAAGCGGAGGTTACGAAG
>Ga0208980_10000039_pt1 | contig 54393 bp, 81 predicted proteins | sample WetSurMetagenome_3_FD_187993 | JGI IMG/M metagenome (GOLD analysis project Ga0208980, IMG submission 187993) | Wetland microbial communities from Twitchell Island in the Sacramento Delta, sample from surface sediment Aug2011 Site A1 Bulk (version 2) | ecosystem: Environmental > Aquatic > Marine...
AGAAAGGATTGCCGTTATGAAAGAATACTTTGAAAAGGTCTATATAAAGACTGAAGATGATTTGCCTGAAAAAGTAGGTAATTATTTTGTTCAGCTTACAAATGGGCATGGGCAAATATTACATTTCCCATTTAAAGGAGATGTTGGATGGAAAGTAGATGAATATAATTGGCTCGATACTGTTGAATATTATCTCCGTCCTATTGAACATGATTGCTACCCGAAAGAGTTTGTTGAGTGGAAGGAATTGAAATATGTATATATTAAATCAACGAAGGATTACATCATTTTATATCCTTATGAGAAAAATACCGAATATATACATTATACTCTTGATGAACTATACACCTATTGGAAAAAGGAGGTACGGAAATGAAACCAAAATACTCAGGTAAAAAATCATATAAATTTTGGAATAAAGTTAATGCACTTAATGGAGGTAACTATCAGGAATTATATGCACTTGGATGTTGTTTGCAAAACATGGAAGAGTTTGTTTTAAAAGCATTAAAAGATGCAGAAGATGATGAAATGGAACATAAAAGTAAAAATAAATGAAAATCTATTTTGTATTTAGAAATCATTTTAAATTACTAAAGGTGCTTCATTTAGGATTTAATATAAGTACTTGCACTGACACATTACATTTTGGTATAAATATTAGTTTGTTATTTATTACAATAGGATTTCACGTTTATAAAACTATTAAGCTATGAAACGAGAACAGATAATTGAAATACTGATATCCAATGAAGAACCATTAGCTATGGACTTATTTGGAATTAGCGAAGAACAATATCCTACTATTGCCGATGCTATCATGGCACTACCGATTGAGATTCCAAGTGATGAAGAAGCAGAAGATATGGCTACTTTATATGCTTCTGAAGAAGGTGGAGAGGATTTTGAACAGATGCTTCAGCAGCCTGATTTTATAGCATTTTATGATGGTGCAATAAAAATGAGAGACGACATAATAAGAAGAAACAAATGAGAATAGAATTTATGAAAATCCATCCTCAGCTTGAAAAAGAGCTGAATGTTCAACCGAAGTATCATATTGTCAAGTCAAAAGACTTAGATAAACTTTTTACTTTCCTAATATTAAATCCGAGGGTACTTGAGGCAGTTATAGGAAAGGAAGAATTTGATCGTCAATGGAACGCTAAATCAGATGAAAAAAGTGAATAACTTTATAATATTAGTGTTGTATAATTCAATAATATTTCTTATTTTCCTAACATGAAAGACACCACCTATTTTTCACATGACTCCGATGCAAGAAATGATCTCAAATGCAAGGCACTAATTAAGAAATACGGTATGGAAGGCTACGGGATGTATTGGGTAGTGATCGAGCTTATGAGGTCACAGGAAGGTTATAAACTCCCAAAAAAGGAGTATGTCTATCAAGGTATTTGTGATGAGATCGGAAAGGATATACAGTTTGTAAAACAATTCTTGGATGACTGCTCAAATATATTTGAACTGTTCATATCAAACGGGGAATACTTTTTCAGTCAATCCCTACTTGACAGGATGAAGAAGAAGGATGAAAAGTCTGAGAAGAACCGTAAAGCCGGTTATGCCTCAGCTGAGGCTCGTGGTTACACCTCAGCCGAAACCCGAAAAAAACAGGGTTTATCAACAGTTAACGAACAGGTTGTAAACAACCCTGAAGCATCCGTTGAACATGATTTAACAACCGTTGAACAACCGTTAAACACCGGTTCAGCAATAAAGAAAGAAACAAAAGAAGAAAAATTAACACTAAAACTAAAAGCTTTAGAGGAAAAGAAAAAAGATTTGGAGAAACGCCGAGCGGAATTCGAGCAACGAGTCTTCGAACATGATCCCCTGAAGTATGACAATACTATGCTTACAGCGTTCTGTAACTATTGGAGTGAGTGCGGTAAAGACCTGAAGATGCGATATGAATTCGAGAAGGTCTTTGAGATAGGACGGCGCTTGGCAACATGGGCGAACAGGGAAAAAGAACGATTTACAAAACCACAATACCATGCGACAGATTACTGATGTTATCAAAGAAATGCAAAACGACCTTACTGTTTCTATTAATGAAATGGAAAACCGTCAGCTTTATCAGCAATGTAAAAATCTAAGTTGGGATGACTTCTCTGTAATGATGACTATTGAAGGTACTCGTCAAATACTGATGCGTAACATAGACCGTGAGTTCATCATTGATGAATCAAATTATGATTGTCTCCGTAAACTATATGTTTACATAACAGGGAAAATGAATATTGAAAAGATCAATCCCTCTCTAGGCATTCTATTACTTGGAGGCATAGGAACAGGAAAAACGATACTCATGAAAGCTTTCACAGGTGTAATATTACGGCTTACATCAAAGATGTTCGCCTATTTCAACGCCTTTGACCTGAACCGTGCGATAATAACTAATGGAACTGAACTGTACTCCAAGAAACCCCTGATGATTGATGACCTTGGAAAAGAACAATCCCTGATAAAGGATTATGGTACAGATACCCGCCCTATACTTGAATTGTTCGCCCTTAGATATGATACCGGAGCTATCACTTTTGCTACTTCCAACTATAAAGTAAAGACGTTCACCGAAAAGTATGGGGAGCAGACTGTTGAAAGATTTATTGAAATGTTTAACGTGATTGAGTTAATAGGAAAATCAAGAAGATTATGAAAAAATATCCAAAAGACTTTATTCTTAAGTTTGTTCAGAGATACACAAATACCTCAGCTGATTATATAATGGCAGACATTGAAAAATTTGAGGATGAGTATTATAAAGTGTTCCCTGATAACTTTCCGCTTGAAAGGCTGATAGATGAAGTATGCAGAGAGTTCGAAATATCTGTTGATGAATTCAATTCAAATTTCAGGTATGGTGATCTGCCGAGGGCAAGATGGATAGTTATTAAGATTCTTCAACTCTATGGTGCAGGAAACGGGGAGATAAGCAAGATGACAGGTTTCTCACCCTCAAGGATAAATAAGTCCATAAAAGGAGCTGATGATTTTCTTCTTAAAAGTAAGTATAATATTGTACGAATTGTTGAATCTGTAAAATATGAACCTGAGACAATCGATAGAAAGTAAGTTAGATGATCTTATAAGTGAGATAGTCCGACTAAGGGATATTAAATGTATAACCTGTGAACACCCTTTAAATTTCAAGACTGCAGAAGCAGGACACTATATGAAAAGAAGTAACAGGGGAACACGATGGAATGTTTGGAACGTTAACGCTCAATGCCATGAATGTAATGTCAAAGATGATACATCCCTTTACAGGGAGAAGATGATATTGAAATATGGGGAATACATTACTGAACATATTGAACGGGTAGCGCGAACAGAAAACCACTATTCTATTGAAGACCTGAAAATTATGTATAGAGAGTTAAGGGATATTTTAAACACTCAAATATTAGACACATGAGAACACAGTATGAAGATGAAAAAGACCGGTTGAATGAAAGAATAATGAGGGACAAAATCGAGTTCGTTACCGGATGGTCGCTTGGTAAAGCTCCTAAATGGTATCATTGGGATTGGATAGGCTTTAATGATGATGATAAAGTCATAGGCGTATTTGAAGGTAAAGACCGTAGTAAAGGGGAAAATCCATTATTCATAAACAGCTTTCCAACCTATATGATATCACTCATGAAGATTCAGGCGGGACTCACTTCAAGTAAATGGTTGAAAGTTCCTTTTTTCCTATGGATACAATTCACGGATCATTTGGCTTGGGTGGAGGTTAAATGGGATCATCTAAAAGATATACGCATACAAAAGAAGGATTGGAGAGGAGATACTGATGATATTGAACCATGCGTATTCATTCCTATAAATGATTTTGTAGTTGTAACCTACGAAGCTAAAGGGGTGTGAGATGTAAGGTAATATCCTTATTAAACGATTTGCGGGTAAAGGGTATATACCAAGCCGACACCCCTTAATAAAAAAACTCCGGCGAACCACCAACCGGAGCTTTTTTTACCATGACAATAAAAACAAAAATGGAAAAAGTTAAATAAAGTATAAAGATAAAAAAGAAATATATTAAAGTCAAATTTATTTTTTATGATGCTTAAAATATTCTATTTGTCTAAGTCTCTTTTTAGCTCCTGCTTTAGTACGTGATTTACCAAGATTCCTGCCTGACTTGGAAACCACCTTGTATCCCCCCTTTACTTTTCGTATCATTTTCGGATTACTTTTAGAGTTATGTATAAAACTAAAAGGATTAAAGCTACTATCCCAAAAGGAGTGAAGAACTTACAGTACCAAGGTATAAACCGTACCTCTTTTATTACCATCTGCTTATCAGTCTGATATTTCTCCCTCCAATATGTGGTTTCCTTAGAAGCACTATCAAGAACGGTTTTTATCTCAGTACTTTTCTGAATAAGTATTAGCCGTAACCGGTTCTTATATACCTTAGCAATAGCCTTAGAATTTTTATTCTCAACCATTAAAGGGTTCAAAAGACTGTCAATGTCTGCTGTTATTGAAACAGTATCAGGCGGAAGTTTAATGATCACGGGTAACGCCCTGTAAATAACCTGTTGCCGGTAAACAATACTATCCCAATGATAAACAGGAACGGGAGGGTATCTCTCCATGCAACGTTTTTGCGTTATACATGAGGATAATATTAGACAGATAGAAATAAGATACTTATTCATTTAACCCTATTGCCGTTGGTACTGACGGATCAAATGCGTTGAACATCTTATTGAAAAAGAACTGCCCTCCTACACCATAAAATAATGCTTCCTTAAGAGTGGCGGTTTCATCAACAAATGTAAGTGCTGTCCCGAGCAGTATGTTCAAAATGAACGGTCCGATATTATTCTTGAAGAATATAAGAAATCTGTAATCAGGCTTCTTAAGTGCTTCATTGAATGAGAGTAGGAGTTTTATGAAAGCCCCCGCCACGACTGCTAATATTAAATACCACTTATTCATCTTAGTATGGTATTCTATCAGGTGCGGTAAACTTACTGCCTGATGATTTTGGAGTGTGCTTAGCCCCCTTAACAAGAGTTGCTCCTTTAGGAATAGGTCTACTCTTTATAAGAGAAACCTTCCTGTTTACTGATGTTGTGTTTCCTGTTATTTTCATAATTTTTTAAGGTATAAATAATTCAACTTTATTAGTTCCCGTATTACTCATATCGATATGTGTCCATCCTTTAGTGTTTTTCTCAATCCTGATAGGGAAAGGCAACATTTGATAGTTAGAGAGAAGCCATAATGTAACTTTATCTGAAGTCATCTTAAACACGTTAAAATCGCACGCCTGAAAGCGAATATGAGCTGAGCAATATATCTTACCATCTCTTATTGCTTTCTTAACTATGTCACATTGAATACACCGGCAACCCCTTTCATCAAAAAGAGGTAGTCCAAGCTTTTCCCTTGTTTCTTTTAGCATATCATAGTTATTGACATAAACAGGAGCGTTCCATTGATCCCTGAGAAAATCCATTGTCATAAGTAATCTCTCATCAAAGAAAGACCAAGCCCTCGATCCAAATGTATTCAGAACATGAGGACAAATTAGTTCTGACAGAATGAAGTTCCTCGGTTTATAGATCATTTTATTTCATTTTTGTATGCAACTGAAAAAATGCTAAAATACTGAGGATAATAGCCATCATAATATAAGCTAATCCCCTTAATATTGTATTTCCAATGCTTGCGTATTTTTCGAGTTTAACTAACCTTTCTTCATCTGTGATGAATACCTGAGATTCAATAGCCCTTAATCTGCCATCCATAGCATTCAAAGTTATGATAATATTATCTTGACCACGTTTCAAATCAGATAAAGTATCATTTATCGGCTTTAATTCCTGCTGAATAACCTCAACCACATTTTCGCATAGCTTGTCATTATCCTTTTCATATATTCCAAGAAGGAAATCTTTGAGTTCATTTTTCAACTGATCCCCTAAAATCAGATCACGATTATCTTGCCATCTTAAAAGGAACTGTTGCATTGTCGGACTTAAATCCTTCAATTCCTCAACGGCTTTAGGAGTCATAAGATTCTTAATCTCCTCACTAAGAACCCCTTTTACTGTAATCTTCCTTTTTGCAGTCATTGTTTTGGATTAATTTTAATTTGAAAATCAACATTGTCTTTCCTTTTATCTTCTATTGGGCTCACTACCCATTGTATTCCATTCATAAATTTTACAAAATCATCCAATGTTAATGTCTTATCTCGTTTAAGGTAATTTGTATAGCTTATTTGTAATGCGTTCTGATTCTCAACCACTTTGTTTATTTTATCTTCCACCCTTGCATTGTATTTACCAATAGAATCAACCAAAACTTTTAACTCACTTTTAGTAATAATAACATCCTGAATCTTTTCCACATCCTTTTTGAGGTTAGCTACATTATATTCCTTCCCCGCTGACTTTGATGCATAAGTCCAAATTATTCCTGCAAAACCAAGAATAAATGTTATATAACTAATATATGTCTTAAGTTGTTCCATCACTCCCAGCCCATTAAAAAACATATTCCAACTATTCCCAACACTCCTTTCATAAACCATCCCCAAGAACCTAACTTAAACATCACCTTATCATATAACTTTACCTTACCATAATAGTTCCACTTCTGCCCATTCGCAAGATTATACGCAACATCAAAAATCATAAACCTGACGAAAATGAATCCAAGAATGAGTTTCAATGTATTAACGTAATATTTATTGTAATTGTATGCGAAAATAAACCACGCACCAAAAAGGACGAAAGCAATTATCCATTGCATCCACCACTTGAAAATGAAGTCTCTGAAAGCAGAATGTGTCCTGTTTATTAATCCTTCGGATATTGCCTCAAACAAGACTATTAATATAGCTGTAATTAGTACCATATTTATTGTTCATCATTACCGAATGTTACTACATAAGAAGCTCCTCGTGCAACCCTGTCATCGAGAAATTTAACATAAGTCCAAAATCTCCATTCTCCTTTTTCATTTATCAGGGTACTATCGGCAGGCACTACATAAGTAAGAATCCCTGAAGTTGCGTCTGTGACTTCTGCTGTCAAAGAACCTGTTATTCCTGAAGGTTTTCTGTATCTGATCTCGGTAGTTTTTGCACCATAGATATTAACTCCTGCGGTTAATACTATCTCTAAATAGGTCTGATTTATAAATACTTCATTCATGGTACATCAATTAAAGAATTTCCCACTAATATACTTGTTATTTTGCTATCATTAATTAATTCACCGGTAACAGGACTTACCCCTTGTACGGTTTCTGTCACTAAAGAGTTACCTGATATGCTAAATATCACTTTTGAACCGCCATCTATGGAAAGGGTTATAAAACTATTACCACGAATAGTTTCATAATGCAATCTCGCCATTTTAAGATTTCCGTCAACGTCGAAAGTAACATTGGTTACAGCCTTCAGGATAGCTTCTGCTTCTGCGGAGAATGTTATATCTGAAGCGCCGGAAAGGTAAGCAACAGCCCTCATTATCCCTGATAAGGTTGCTGATGAAACAATATTACCGGACAAAAATCCATGCCCGAATACATCTCCTGTTTCGATAAAGCCAATATCAGTCAGTCCTGAAAGTTGTCCTTTCCCGTGAAGGTCTGCAATTTCGCTAAATTTGATTGCTGATACCCCTATGCCCGAACCTGTACCGTATAACGTGCCGGATTGAGTGAATTGTAATAAAGAAAGCCCTGTCGTATATTTGGTAGTTGCTTTATACCGGAGATCAGCTTGGGTGCTGAACATTAAAGCAGAACTACCACTCAAAAACCCATAACCAGTAACTAACCCTAAACATGAAAAGACGACAGGACTTATGCCTTGTGTATATTTAATTCCTCTTAAAGTTCCTGTTACACCATCAACTATGTTGTAATCAAAACGGATGTCGTCAATCTCAATATACTGATCAACTAAATAAAGCCATAACCAATCATACCCTTCCCAATCAAGTTCGTATATACAATCAAATATTCCTTCATCCCCTGTTGCCGGGCCTGAACTTAAATACCATTCTATATCTATTTCTCCGTTTAAGTAAAATTCAATATGCTTGCCTTCTCTCTTTATCTTCACAACATCCCCAACTTGATAGCTTGCATCTCTCCAAAATATAGTACCTTCTATTAGTATCGGGGAAGCGTTTGCCCATGAAAACGCTGCACCATAATCTCCATATATATAAAGAGAATTAGTCCATCCCAAGTATATTCTATTTTCGCCTGATAATGCGTCTAACTTGGTAATTTTTATTGATAATTCCCAACCCTCAGATTCATTTAGGTCTGAACTAAAATCCACATAATCATAATCTTGTGTGACTCCATCAGAGGTGATCGTTTTACCTGCTGTGACTAAATGCGCTGAAGAACTACCATAGGCTTCCCACCTTCCCTGTCCTGCAAGTTGTCCTACATCATAAGAGTTGAAGTTATCATATAGTCTCGTCCTTTGACTAAATCCGAAAGGCTCGTTTGCATAAAGCCTGCCCTGTGTTATCCCGCCACTTAAATCAGCTTGATTACTGAAGGTAATAACTGACTCTGCTTTTAATTCCCCTAAACCAAAAAGACTTACAGAGTTGGTAAATATTAAAGCTGATGAACCGGATAATTTTCCCTTCCCTCTTATGTTTGCAGATTCAGTAAACCAAACAAGTAACTGACCAAGCATCCAAATAGTAACCTCCTGATAAGTTACCTGTGCCGTACTTACAAATGTTATATCAGCCGAACCCGCCAACGCCGATGGAGCAACACTCGAATCATAAAGATCACCTTCATTGCTGAATGTTATATCGGAACTACCCGATATTTGCTGATTGAGCAAGACAATGAAATTGATTGTTGTTGCACCTGAAATGTATTGTTTACAGACAGCTCCCGTACTGCCCCAATCAGTCGGTATTAAACCGTAATTGCTTAAACTTGAACAACTATTCCCCGCACCTGAAAAGCAACCTGTTTTTGTTGGTGTGCCTGAACCAAAATTACAGTTCCACAAGTCAGGTGCTGTACCTTTTGTGCCGGTAAACGAGGCTCTATAAAAACAGTTCAGAAACTCTATTGATACGTTATAGAACCTCGTACCTTGCTCTCCGTCAGCATAAAATATATCTGAACGTAATTGTAATTTATTACAATTATAAAATGTAACAGTAAAACTGTTTGATGATACTACTGTATTATATCTGAATAAATCAGCAGGAATGGAGGCTAATACTGTACAGTTATAAAATGTACTATAAAAACCACTTGATGATACTAAAGTATTATACCGGAATAAATCAGTAGGAATGGAGGTTAATACTGTACAGCTATAAAATGTACTATAAAAACCACTTGATGATACTTGAATATTATACCTAAATAAATCAGCAGGAATAGAAGTTAAAGAATTACAGCTATAAAATGTATTATAAAAACCAGCTGATGATACTAAAGTATTATACCGCAATAAATCATCAGGAAGTGATGTAATTTTTGAACAGCCATAAAATGTACCCTGAAATCCACTTGTACTTAATGCTGTATTATACCGGAATAAATCAGTAGGAAGTGATGTAATTTTTGAACAACCCTGAAATGTACCAAAAAATCCTGAACTTGATATTAATGTATTATAATCAAATAAATGGTCGGGAATAGTAGTTAATAACGTACAGCCATAAAATGTGCCTCTGAAAGCATTACTTGAAACTAATGTATTATATTTAAATAAATCAGCCGGAATTGTGGTTATACTACAACCATAAAATGTATTATAAAATCCATTAGAACTTACGTTGGGATGACTACTGAATAAATTAGACCTTAGATAATCAGATGTTAAATAAGTACAATCCTGAAATGTTTGTTTAAACCCATCTGATAAGACTCCTGTTCCTGATGCTGATATTGGGTGAGTTGGAATATAATATATATTTGTGCATCCATAAAATCCACCGGCTAAATATTTAAAACCCACAAAAGAAGCTCCACCCCAACAAATAACATGATCTATTTTAAGTTTATCGCCTCCATTATTAAAACTCCAACCCTCACAAACACCGGTGATAGTAATAGTCTTACTTCCTATTGTAGAGTAAGTATGAATCCTATCTGCATCGTCGTAAGATGTTATGGTAGAGTGTGCAGTACCATCTCCCCAATCTACATCACAGTTATATGATAAAGCTCCTTCGGCTCTATTTTGAACGAGTGGTAATGTTATAGTTCTTCCCGCTACCGTATTATCAGTGAGAGTCCAACCGGTAACAAAGGCTCTCGTCCTTAAAGTTCCTGTAACATCAATAGTAATGTCAGAAGAACCTATTATATGGGATTTAACATATATTATATTTGAAAATGCAATCTGTGATGAGCCGGATATGTATTCTTTCCTTTTACGGTAGCCGACTGCACTCTGCGAGAAGGTAATATCGGTAGTTCCTGAACGGTAAAGAGTTTGCTTACCGTAAATTACTGCATTCTGTGTGAACTGAAAAGTACCTGTGTTTCCCGAAAGCCTACCTTTGCCCTTTAGAATGGCAGACTGACTGAAGGTAATGCCTGAACTTGCTGAGGTGTTTAATATAATTGAAAGGACGGCATTCTGTGAAAAAGTTAAATTAGTAGTCCCTCTTGCGTTTAGTTTTCCTCTTATTACCCCGTTCTGTGAAAAAGTAATATCAGAAGTTCCTGAACGATATAACTTTTGTTTGCTATATATAACGGCGTTCTGAGTAAACTGAAAGGTTCCGGTATTACCGTAAAGATTCACTTTACCTTTTAATACGGCTGACTGACTGAATGCAAAAGTATCGGTGTTCCCTACTGCTTTATCAGATTTGAATGTGATTGTTTCTGCAAGATTCATTGCTGAATCTCCGGTTGAACCATTGGCGACATTGAACTGAACAGTACAGGTATAACCCGCCCCCATTGTTCCAACGTTGGTAATGAATAATTTGACTACCAACCTGTCGTTTTCGGCAAATGCCGTATCTGTGAAATCGGCTGTCCCCGTTTCATTGGTGATAGCCATACTATTTAACTCGGCACTCTCATCAAAAGGAGAACCGGTTAATTCTGTCTCAGTACCTTCATGCCATTTATAAAGTCTTACCCGTAATTTTGCATTTGCGCTACTACCACTTTCCCTACACCAAATATCCCAATCTGCGGACGTAAGAGTAACTCCACCGGCAGGGATTCTTCCACTTATCCATGCAAGCGCAGTACCGCCACTTGTTTTTGTCCATTGAATATTTGTACCCGACGCCGTTGTTGCAACAACCCCTGTATCAGAACTGTTCCCTGCGGTAGCAATCAAATCATAATAACCCGATAACTTACTCGAATTATTATCATTCCGCAGGTAGAGTTTTGTTGCCATTTAGGTACAATTAATGAGTTTTGCTATTGCGAACCATATCCTGTAAAATACAGAACTGTCACTATACCACCTTCCAACCTTCCTTAAATAATAACCACCAATCCACCACCATAATCGCTTTCTTAAAGGAGAGCTTACTGTATTAATGTAATCACGATAAGTCATTGATTCCTGATGCAACTTATGTATCTCCTTTTCAAGATAGTTTATATGATGCTCAATGTTTATCATTCTTCAGGTAGTCCTGCCTTCAGTCTGATGTTCTTAACCTTTTTGTCTGCAACAAGAGGTTTTATCATTTTTTGGATGATTCCTGTAAGGTTATTTTCGTCAGCAATAATATCTTGCGCCTGCTTACCGCTGAACCAACGTGCATAAGGGATTATTCCTTCATCATCGTCATAAACCTCAAATTGAACAAAAACTTCATCTTTCCCGGATGAGTCTTTTTTGACTTCCTTCCTTAAAATAGTAAAATCTGTCATGTCATTATTAATTTAATATAATAGCAAATCAGCCCAATCTATAAGAGAGAGCTAACTACTATTGCTTTATATTTAGTCAACATTGACATCGAGATCGCCGATAGCGAACTCAGGTGTCACTCCCACACTTATATCAAGGTTGCTTGATAATGCTCCCCAAAGAATAGCATCATCAACTCCGGTTACGGCTGCCTTGTTTACTGAAAAAGCTACTGCCGTATCGGTCGCTCCTGACAAGCACTGTCCGAATGTAATAGCTGCCGTATTTGAAGCATTATTACCCGATACAGTCCATCCACCAGCTGATCTTGCGACAGCTACCCTTGAATAACCCACATAGTCACACTCAGTTCCCTGAGCTGAATCACTTGGCGTTACTGTATAGAGAGCTACATAAAGACTGCCTGCCGTTGAAGAAGGGAGAAGTCCTCCTGCGTCTCCAATATTTGTTATGGCTGAATTAGTGAAAATGTGCTGAAGTAAACTTGTTTCAAAACCGTCCTTTGCACTCATAGCATAAAGTTTTAGTTAAACATTTGATTTACATATATGTAACTTCATTTGAGTAACCGTTATTACTTATGCTTATGTCTTGGCTACATCCGCAATGCAATCCCGATTAAAACTCAAAGATACATTATTTTTAAATTATACATTACTCCAATCATTATTAAAAGCACACATAGCACCCGTAGTTAATCCTGACCACTCTATTCCATCTGTCACTTCAGGTATAGGTGTGCCATCGTTATAATGTGTTACTTTTAAATTACTTGCCATCCAAACCTGATTGCCTATTTTTACAGTTCTATAAATGTTACCGTCATAGTCTGTCATTGTTTCAGGGTCTGTTGAATCATCCTTAATCAATCGTACAGGACAACCATTCACAGAACTTATGTGATCTTCCGTTAATGTTGACTGATCGTATCTCATTAAATAATCATAAACATTGAACATACCTTCGTGAAATTCGGAATATATCGTTGATGACCATAATCTTGAACTCGCTTTTAAGTTCGCAAACGTGCCATCGTCATACCTCATTCCTGAACCCCTGACTGCAAACCCTGTTTCATTAGTTGCACCTTCATTCGGACTATCCCAATGGACTGTTCCTGTTTCTTTTAACTTACCGCCTGCTGTTATGCCTAAATAAGTGGCAAGCTCCTCGAAATCTTCCTTTGTGGGTAAATGCCAACCATCCGGTGCAAGACTTTTTTTTGGCTGACCGGCTATTGTTTCTGCACCAATAGTAAAACTTATTGATGTATCACCTGATAACGCCGGTTCAGGAGGCGTACCACCATATTCAAAAGCACCAAGAGAAGGCGTACTGTTCCATTCATTACCATCTCCGTCAGTATCTAATCCGACATCTATACCCGTTCCAATTAGATCACTGCCCTCTGCAAGATGCAAAAATGTCAGGAGAGGCAGACTGCCATCAGGTTGCCTTTCATCATCCACTCCACCCATATTGAGGCTTACAAAATCACCGTCTGAAACAGAATAAGAATCCCATGAATTGTGATCTTCCGTACAACCACCATAGTTAGCCTGAAGGTCTGAGGGATGCTGATTTGCATGAGCAATATTATTCCTTAATATATGTGTAACGTGGTCATTATCAAATTCAAAACCTAAATTATAAACATCTCCGTCAGCGTTGTGATATGCAGTATTATTAAAGCACCAACATATCGAAGTTGAAGTTCCCATGCTTATTCCACCCTGTCGGTTATGGAATGCAAGGGAGTTTGTTATAGTAGTCATGTGCTCAGAATAATGAGCTGATGTTCCCTCACCAAGTTTGAATCCATGCCCGTTACCGCCCTTTGTAGCACCATCTTCCCTGTAACCGTTATTCCATGCCCAGCACCGGTTAATGATTAGCCTACCGTCACTCTGAAGCTGATCTATCCCATCATCTGAATTTGACCAAAATCTACAACCTTCAAATGTGTTTTCTGTCCCGTAAGCGGTGAATACTTCTGCCCCATCTGCATCGTCATAATCCGATAACGGGTCGTAGTTGTGGTGGAAGTCACAGTTCAAAACATAATTATCGGTTGATATGTCTGCAAAGCCCATCCCTATTGAGAACGGGAATCCGCAATGATGGTAATTTATAAGTTCAAATTTATTATGACTTGAATCTTGTAACCACATACCGCCCCATACTCCGCTATCCTCTTGATAAAAATTATATATCTCAATCCCTTTCCAATAGGTGTAATCAGCGTTTAGATAAATACCGACATTTGTCGCAGAAGAATGTGAAAATGATGAACCTCTCGTAAGTACCGGTGTTTCATTTGCATAAGCCCAAATGTTTATCATGTTACCGGCTTGCCCATTCACTCCTGAAAGGAACTGCTGAGATGTTAAAGTATAAGTCCCGCCACGAAGATAGATAGTATCACCCGCCGATACCTGAGTCCACGCCCTGTTCAATGAAGCCCAAGGCGAACTCAAAGAACCCGAGTTGCTGTCACTTCCGCTTGGCGATATATAATAAGAGTATGACATTAAACATTATCCCAATCATTATTATAAGCACATAAAGCTCCTGATGTTAGTGATGCCCAGTCTTCTGCATCAGTTACTTCAGGAATGTTTTTGTCTTCTGCAAGAGATGTAAATATAAAATCATCAACCCTTGTAGTCGTAGCATCCCCAATACTCAGAGTAACTATTTGTTGTCCCTGATTATAATAATTGTTATTAAGAGTAAAAACACCATTCACCACAGATACCTCATAATATTCCTCAATATCATGACTTGCTGTAATCAGTGTACCATTTATATAAAACTTTAAAGTCTTTCCATTAGTAACTTCCCATTCAAATAAATCACCCTCTTGTAATACATTTGTAAATTCATAAAAGTCAGATACGTTATTTGCATCATCCTCCCAACCACATATATAAGCCCCAGTACCATCCCATTGAAAACCTGCGATACCTCCCATATACAAACTACCACCATTACTAACTCCGGAAAGACCGGATAACGCCGTTATCCTGATTCCTATTCTAAAATTTAAAATATTAAAACCAAGAATACTTTTAGTAACGTATCCATAAGATACCCCTGAATTTCCCAACACTTTATTTCCCGAACTATCATAAACATTTATATTGGTTCCTACCCAACCTCCTTGCCCTGATAAATCACCAACTTCATAAGAATTAAAATTATCTGATACATCTATCGAAACACTGTTATATTCTGTTTCTGCAAGGTTCTTGGTCAACCATTCCAATCCATTAATATAAACCGACTTGTAACTTTGACCATCATTACCTGTGTATGTTCCTTCTTGCCCATCTTCAGTAAGTTCTGTTTCATCTTTTACTAATCTGACAGGAAATCCATTATTCTTATCTGTGTGCCCATAATAAAGTTCTCCATAACCTCCATAAAAAGTCCAATATTGAAAGTCATTGGTATCGTATTCCGTAGCAGTCATATAATATTGATACCAGTTATACCACATTGTAAAAGAACCATCCGCTAATCTTTGTCCTCCAAGACCTGCACTAAATTTTGATGAGTTTGTAATATTTTCCCAATCATCATAGGTCAACCATAACTGAGGGTCAATCAAATCATAAGCTGCCGACCAACGTCCTCCGTAATAATCTATCATATCCAACCATTCCGCTCTTGTAGCGACGTGCCATCCTGTATTAGCTAATCCCCTTACATCATCTACCGCATACCAGTTGTAAAGCAGTCCGTGAAGAATTTCTTCTATCTGAGTTCCCGTAAGGTTTGCAGTCTGACCGAATATGATATTTATTAAGCTCGAAATCGGGTGTCCTATACCGATACCAACAGCTGCGAAATAGTTATAGAGAAGTCCATATCCCTGACTTGTGGTTATCATTAAGCCTTCATTGTCAAACTCAATAGTCGCCTCGCCTTCAATACCTTCCGTTACAGGAGGGGCTGTTATGTTAGATAAAAATGAACTTGTTGAAAATACAATCCAAGATTCACCGACAAGTTTTTGATACCGTTTACCCGTCCCATTCTGATAAAAATAAAACGTGGTTTCAGCAACTAACTTTTCAGATTCTTTGGGTATGACCTTTGGAGGTATGCCATTGAGCATTCCAAGTAATATAAAGCGAATGAGCAAAGAACCATTGATGTCTGAGTCTGTATATTCACCTCCTTTCCCTGTAAGTCTGCCTCTTAATGTGAACCTTATTTTACATTCGCTCTGCCTTATATAATCATGTGATATATAAATATCGGAAGGATGATAGAAAGGTATTCCATGCCTTCGTGTTATTACCGACAGACCGCCTCTGTGCCCTAATGACACAGGAACACCGTTTCTATGTCCTATTGCTATCGCCATTAATAGCCTGCAAGTTTTAAAAAGCCATTGGCATCAACATATAATACATTACCGGCTAATCCTGATGAACTATGCGGAATACCTAAAATCTGTATCTGTTCTGCATTAAACCATATTGCATCTTTGTTCGTGGAGTTGTCATGTCCTACCCCGAATTTAACGGCTGAACCATGTCCGTTTCCAACATAAAAAGCCCTGTAATATGAATAGCCTCCATTATAACCTTTCATATTAATAAGAATACCGGCATCATTACTGTTGGTTATATTGTCCCAAATATCATTACCCTCTATACTTATCGCTCCTGCATAAAGTCCCGGAACATTCACGATGGTTGTATCTCCCGTGAAGTTCTGACCGGCATATTGAGCAGTAAAAATAATATCTGCACCATCCGAGGTAACAACTACACCACCGGCTAAATATGCAGATGCGTAAGCCGTTACGAATCCTGAAGCCGTTGCCGTTAAACTATCATTATAAATGCACCTCTTTGTCAGACCATCACAAGTAATATCTGCCGTCCCTCCTGTTTCTGAAAGCGTTATTGTGTCAATTCGTTTTTGTCCTGCAACGTGTGTCTGAAGTATTCCTGAACTACCATCTAATTCACCTGATATGTTTGTTACGTCTGTCGCCCCTGAGAAGTTATACCCGTTTATCTCTGCAAATGTTATCCGGTCGTCATCTGCATGAATCTGCACTCCCGCTGAATAATAATCTGAATAATAATCTGCAACAAAATTCATTGCTGTCGTAGCAAGGTCTGAATCAAATACTGCTGTCCTCGTTACAAGATTACATACAATACTTGCCTGTCCACTCGAACCTGTAAGATCAATATAATCAATTCTAGGAGTTCCTGCAACATTCGCCTGAGTTGCAGTAACAGAACCAGTAAGACTACCAACGCCAACCGGCAATCCCTCGAATTGTCTTACAACAACATTATCCAAATAAGCCGTTTCTGCAAATAACAGACTTGTTGCAACCGATTCAAAATTCGCCCCGAAAGAGTTCCAATAATCAGATGTTAAAGAAGGAACTTGCCCTCTAAACGGGTTGCCGGCTGTTGGCTTTGCAACATAATATAATTCATCAGGAGTATAATAGACAATATCAACCCTCGAAGATGTCCCATAATAGTCAGTTCCGGCATTCCATTCACCACGAAACATACCCATAGGACTTGCCCCCGTTGCGCCTGTTGCACCTATCCCGCCCTGCAAAGTCCAATATGCACCCTCGACAGGAGTAATACCGCTTACTGGTGTTTCGTTGTGATATATCCATGAAGCCCCGCCATAAGTCACTACATCTCCATATTCATAAAGTGTTGTGGGGGAATATACCCCTCTGAAAACCGTAACAGGAAACACATCTCCTGATTGCCGTTGAATTAAATGACCATGAAGGGTTAATGTATTTGGATATGTTACATTCCAATCAAGACCGCCATTTACATCACCTAAACGAAACGTACCTTCTGTAAGATCGAGATAAGCAAGTTCATCAAGACTCTGTATTTTTCCAGTTGTAATGGTTCTGCCATTGATATATGTCATTCCATAAGTCAGGTCATAATCCCTCACTCCATCGTAAACATCATAAATAACACCTACAAGAAAATGATAATAACCATCTAAGCCATCAGCCATAAGTTTTTCGATTGATAGTTCCCACTCGGCGGATGAAGATGCTTTGTAACATTTTGCATATAGATAATAAAATTGGTTAGGGTCAAGGAAGCCAGCCCCTGTATCATAAGCTGAACCTATAATCCAATCGAACCCGTCCTCATCCGGTATTTCAAAATGATGAAGCTCACCTGTACTGCAATAGAGCCTATTAGGGTCACCAAGATAATTAACCATAATAGTGACACCTACTAGCCGGAAGTTCTGCGACTTTGCCCCGACAGACAAATACATGGTTTCAACTGATAAGGGTCTTATTCTTGTACCGTCAAAATATCCATCTGAATCAAATACAAGGTTAAGCAGTTGCCTTTGGCGCATAGCATTTCTTCGAGCCAACTCATCAGAGGTACGATCAACTATCCTCGTTTCATTAATAGTGTTTACGGTATTTTGAATAACCCTCTCCTGTTGAGTATATGGAACATGATCGGCTATCACCGCTTTTATTTTGTATTCATTGGTAAGAGGATAGTCTACCTGAGAAACCCTTACAAGATTATTTATCCCTAAGGCGGAATCAATAATTGTTACCCTGTCACCGGCTTTTAGATGAATTGTATTATCCCTCGCATATTTGGGATCAATGTCAACTGAATAGACTACCATAGGTACTGAATTCTCATCAAGAAACGCCTGAGTAGCATTTTCAAGAGCCGTTTCAGCATCGTCAATGTATGCCTGAGGAAGTGCAATATTGATTAAAGTATAAAGATCACTAACTATTGGAACATTAATAAGGTTAGGTGTTGTATAACCATCCTCATCAGATTGCTGATTAAAATAAATCCTATGTGTGGCAGAGTCATATTTCCATATCTCAAACTCCTGCCCTGACAGATCACCTGATTTAAAAACTATTGATGGAGGTCCTGAAGCACCGTCAATCTTCGCAACGCTTATATCAAAATTTATTGTCGTGTCCTCAATATATGAATCTCGGTTATTATAAACTGAATCCTCAAAAAGCATATTTACTGCCGTTACGCTTCCCGTCCTGTTAGGAAAAATATCATTATTCGTATATTGTCCTTCAATGACACCGTAAATGTCAACGTTCTTCTCAAGATACCTCTCCTCGAAAATTAACCGTTTAGCCCTGTCCCTATATGTGTAAGGGATGTTTGCGGTAGAGCCGAACCCGTAGACCCTTGTTATTATGTTTTGGTCAGAAACCTGCTCTCTCGTCAGTTTATAAAGACCATTATCCTTTCCATATTCAAATGTATGAGTTGTTACCGATCCTACTGATGCTATTAATGAAATTGACTTGGTGGTTATTGAAAATTCCAATGCAAACGTTTCAGCAACCTTAACCAACGCTGACCGGCAAGACTCATTTGAAAAGACTATTGTTTTCTCATCCGTAGAATCAACTGTTCCAACCGTCCACCCTCCCGGCATACCTGAAACATTCATGTTGGCAACAATATTCGTGATGAAGTTTGAAGCGTTGCCGGTATAACCATATTCAGCTAATCCGTCTGTACTGATAAACAGTTTTTTAGTGAGCTCATAAAGCACACTCTCAAAATCAATGTGATATTGTAATGTATGGTTTGATAATTTAGTTATAGATGGAATCCGGTTGATGTAAAAGTTTTCAGAACTATGTGTTACATAATCCCCTATCTGAATATCTAAAACTGAAGTTGAAAAGAAGTCACATGATATACGGTGTTCCGTCATCAGCTTCTGAGTAAAAAAGGTACTCTCGTTTATTGGTACTGTGATAGAAGGTGATGCATTTCGGTATAAAGTTAAAGTGTTCATGTCTGAGATGTTATTGTGAAAGGACATTTAAAGCTACCTATTACTAAGGTAGCACCAAACATTCTAACGTCATTTATAGTAAAACCCGTAAGAGGAACACCCGTAAATATCACCTGAGAGCCGTTAAGGTTAATACTCCTTTCCCCCGCCTGATCGAAAAGGGAATAGAGATTTTTAACGTCCTGTATGAAATCTTCAAGGTTGTTTGCTATCAGCCAAGCATTAAAATTCCATGTATTGACCTTTCTGAACTCATTACTCATGCCTTCATACTCCCATGCCGTAACACTCATGTTTTTCATCTCAGGAAAGTCATAGATAGCTTTTATCCTGTCAATGTAAAGACCAAAAGAGCTAAAAGGTATTCCGTCAATAGTGTACGGATCAGAAGCCGTAGAAGGAAGGCTACCCCCTGTCAGATCAACTACCGGCTCTCTGAATGTTGCTTTTATAATACAAGCATCAGGATAGTGATCAGTTTTAAGGTCTTTCAAGTAGACGTTAAATGTACCGTAAGGAGTTTCAAATGGATAAGCACCGGTAACGGCTGTCGCAGTATCAGTAAAATCATTTATTGCATTTTTTATAGTAACCCTGTCACCGAAAATGTTTGCCTGAAAAAGAATATCCCTGCCTCCGTAAAATAAATCCTGTTCTTCAGTATAAATTTGAATTCCATCTTCATCACCCCATTCATGAGAAACATCCCCTATCCTTGCAGGAAAGTTAAAGCATCCACTTAAAGCAATGTTTCCACCTGAAGCATGAGCCTCAACTATCCCGAAGGATGCTAAATCTATTGAATTAATTTCATAAGCCATTACATTCCAAGACCGGAATAGACCGGTTTCGTATTAAATACTATTGCTTTAAGGTGTTCAACAGCTATCTGAAGTTGGGCAACCGTGTTGTATGTATTTAACTCAATACCAATGAGATGATCCACTCCGATCTTATTATAATCGGATGATATTTTCATTTCGTCATACAGTTTTTTTAGATATACATCAAAATCCTCAGTAACCTGTGCTTCCGTTTTATTCTCAGTTAAAACTATGGTCTGAGGGGATTGAGCAAACGGTTGTTCAGGAACGGGAACCTGAGGAATAGGCGCTTCACCTACTGTACCCCCTGAAAGCTTTATAATGGTTTGCATCTCAGCTTCAATCATGGCTAGATAATCAACGGTGGACTTGTTATAACCCATATTGAACCGGTTGTCATCTGAAATCTTACGCATAAGCCCTGCTAGGATTGTTCCCGTTTCTTCAGTTATGGAACGTGTTATCTCTCCTGCAAGTCCCGGCTTTTTCTCTGTTCCTGAGAATATATTGATACCATATTCCCCCGCCTCCTGTTTAGCCTGATCCAATCCTTCATAAACCTGTTTAATAAGCTCAGGAGCTTGTTTAAAGAACCTTCCTAAGTCGTCAGTCCATGATTGGTCATATTTAGTTCCTTTAGCCGGATCAAAACTATCCTCCATATCTTGCTGAAGCGTTTCAAATGCTTTAGCAAAGACCTTATTGAATACAATGTTTGATATGATGTTTTCAAGAACCTTATCAACGCTGTCTCCAAAAGCTTCAGCTGCGCTTGTACCATTTTTAAAGGCTTCAACCAATGCGTTTCTAAGATCATCACCGAGAGAGCCGGCAAGTTCAGATACAACATCTTTCAACTGTTCGCGAGCCTCATCGGCAGCCTTTTTCCAATCAATAAGGTTTTGTAAAACACCTTTTGTCCTTTCAGTAACCTTGTTTGTATCAATAAGTGTCTGAGCAAGACTCTCATTAAACTCACCGTTGGCTTTTATAATATCAGGATAAACACTTAATATTGGAGCCATTATATCCTTCTTCTTCTTTACGAACAGACCTGTGATAGCTCCTACTGCACCCCCGACAAGAGTACCAATTCCCGGAAGGATAGCTGTTCCAACCATTGCCCCTGCAGCCGTACCTTCAAGAACATTCCTACCTGATATAGCATTCTTCTTACCGGTGATAGCCTGAGCATCATTAAGTTTCTTTAGTCCTTCAGCATATTTTGACTGAGCATCATTGAAAGCTGTTGCCCCTCCCTGAAGTTTAGAAATATAATCTGTCATGAAAGGTGACTGATTGACCTCATAAGCCAACCGCATATTCTCATTTAACTTCAGGTTGTATTCATTCTGATAATCAGTTATACTATCATAATAGTCCTTCATTACCCGTTTATTCTCTACTACCTGAGAACTTATCATGTTTATCATAGTAAGAGCTCCCTGAATACCTGTCTGTATTCTATCTTCTTCAGTCATGATGCCCTTGAACCCCCCTAACTCAGAGATATGAGCTATCGTGGCAGAAAGAGTAGCAACCCCCCGTAACGTTTCAGATAGCTCTTTATTGACATCCTGTATCTCATCAGCAAGACCATTGGCAGCTTCTCCTACTCCATATAACCCCTCAGTCAATGCGTAAGCCCTTAACTCAGCATTCCTTAAATTATCCGCATCAATTTTATTGGCTTTATTTACCTGATCCACTACTGCCTTGCTTGGAGGGATAAGCCTTACGGGTATATCTAATGTTAATTGTGAAGCCTCCTCAAAAGAACCCGCCTTAATCATTTTCTTAATATCCTCGATGTATTCCTTGTTCTTTTGAATATCATCAAGAATCTGCTTCCTTAGGTTTTCATCTGTCGTCTTGGATAATTGTTTCTGAAGCTCCTTTGCCTTTTGCTGAGCATCCCCAAGTTTCTTTACTGATCCTACAACGTCCCATGCCTCAGGTAAGGCTTTCTCATCTTGAACGAGTTCTTTTACCTTGGTGAAATATTGTTTTGTTAAAAGGAATTTCTTTGCCTGCCAAGTAGTCCAAGCCTTTGATAACTGCTCCGTATAAAGGACTGATTCAGGATCAAGTTCATCAACAAACTTTCTATATTCACGTTCAGCAGCCATGAGTCCCTTCCTGTATTCAGTATCAGGTTTCTCATTACCAAGGTCTATCATGTCCTGCTTGGTCTGAAACAGTTGATCGTCTAAAGCCTGAATCTTATTGGATGCGCTGTCTAAAGCCTGTTTATAAGTATCCCATGCTTGTTTTATTCCTCCTGCTAACTGTGATTCATAACGCCGTGTCTTGGTGAAATATTGATTCTCATCATCATACATCTGCTTCCAAACCTTCGAAATGTTATCCCTCTCACTCTGACTTACCTTTCCCAAACTACTCATGAAGTTGGCAGCGCTTGAATAAGTAACGTCTAAAGCCTCCTTCTCTTGAAGTAGTTCAGCTTGTCTTGCGCCTGTGTTTCCCGGTTGGTTTAGTGCCTTAACTACATCAAGATATTTTTTAGCCTTTGTCTCAAGTTCTTCATAAGATTTATAATTCCTGATGAAATCTTTTAAATCATGTTCCTGAATACCCGCTTTAGCAGCGGTTGTTTTTATTAATCCATTAAGCTCATCGGAGGTTATTTTAGCCTTCTCTGTATAAATTTCCTTCTCAAGAGTAAGTATATCCTGAAGTGCTTTTATTCGTTTTGGTAGGTTTTCCTCTGATCTATCATAGGTTTCTTCCCGTAGCTTACCGATCTGTATGTTTGTTTCTGCTTCTTTTATTGACCATTCATTTCTTTCATTGGCTATCCTGACCATCAAATCTTCATATTCCCCCGCCTGTTCTATTGCCCTGCTTATCCCGTCAAAGAAATTACCCCAATCACCTGAAGCTATCGTTTTCCAAAAATAAGAAAGCGCAGCTTCTCCTTGTGATACAACCTTATGGAAAGCATGGGCTGTCGTTTCAGTAGAGTTCATGATAGTCTTGAAAACTTTCAGTCCTGCCGTAACCGTGAACAATCCCAAAGCCCATTTTGAAAGACTTCCAACCAATCCTTCAATAGCCCCTTTTTCCTTTCCTATATCCTGTACCTGATATTTTTTTAAATAGTCAAGTTGTTTCTTCTCATCCTCAACCTGTCTTCTGAGATCCTTTAACTGATCATTAACACCTCCTTTACCTCCTAATGCTTTGCCGGCAGTCATCCCCGCCTTTTTCTCTTCGAGCTTTTTCAACTGTTCTTCAAGCTCAGTAACCAAATCTTTCTGTTTTGCTATCTCCTCTTTTAATACTGTTGTATTTGTTCTCCATCCCTGAGATGCTTTTTCCTGACTTGCCGTCATCTCATTACTAACCTGTTGGGCTACTTGAGTTCCAACCACTCCTATCACCCCGAGTTCAGTAGCACCTACTGCCCCTGCCTTTCCAATACCTTGAATAGCCACACCCGCAGTAAGAGCCTGTTTCTCCATTCCTGAAAGAGTGGCAGTTTCTTCCTGTAATGCCCTTTCAGCAGCTTTTATCTCAGCAGACATTTCTACCTTTTGAGGACCGGCAGACATTTTATCATATTGAGCTTTTAACTTCTCAAGGTCTTGCTCTACCTGTTTAATGACCTCACGTTGTTTGGAGATCATCTCAGTAAAGTTTATCTTCCCTAAGTTATTATCAATGTCTGTTCCTGCTTTCTGAGAGGCTTTTGATAAGTCCTGAAAGGTTCTCTCAACACGATCCCCGCTTTTCTCAAGCTGTGATGTGTCTGCCCCGATTATGTATTCAATGAATCCCATTATTTTTTACCGGCTAAGAGTTTCTCTAAAACTGATTCTGTATCATTAGTGTCTACCCTGTTTTTACTCTTATAGTCATAGTAAGGATAGTCCATTAACTCTAAATTCAGAGCTATCCACGACTTATTCATCAACTCTTTATCGGTAAGGTGAAGCTTTTCACGCATCATTGCGATACGTCCGAAGATGGTGTCCCCTCCTCTTGTTTTTCCTGATTCTCCGATTTCATCTTGTTCATGCCTTTTGCCGATACCATAATAAAAAAAAAGCTCGTAGGGTCACTCTGTTGCATCACAAAACCCCATAGGGTTTTAATGTCCTGTATAGGGATGCTTCTTATAGCCCTGTAAACGAGAAACCTTCTCTTTGTCCTTGTAGCATAGGTGATAGCCATACAGATATGACTCATGTTATCAGCGGTTGATAACATCTGAGGAAACATTTGAGCCTCAGGATCAATCTCAGGTAGATATGCTATTTCACGACTTATCCGGATCAGCGTTTTGGTGGTAACAGGGGGGATGGAGAGTTTTAACTTCAACCATCCCCAATAGACAATAAACCTATTACCTTCCCCTGCCTTGCCGAGAATAAGGTTAGCAGCGTCTACATCTTTCATTAGAAGCTACTATACAGGATATTCAATCCCCCAAATACCGGTATTATTAGCAGTAACCTGAGGAGTAACTTTTAACTCCCATGCTACCATTTTGTCACGCCCTCCACCGCCTGTTATCCTTGCAGAACAACCGCCGTTATAAACATTGAGGGTATGACCTGAATCGAATGTTACCTCGATAGCCTTTTCAACCGTGACATAATCAGTTCCGAGTTCAAATCCTGCGATCCCTGTTGCCCCGCCCTTGAAATCTGTAAGGTACTGTCCGTCCATATCATAGAACTGAGCCGTGAAAGTCATTTCACCTTCCTCTGTCTTGACCTTCTTGATCGGAGCTTTTTTCTGATCGACAAAGAAACTTGTGAACGACCCTTCACTTTCCTCGAAGGTAATTGATCCTTTTACGGTATCAGGTAGAGAGGTAAGCCCTCCCGGCATTGTATTTGAACCGGTAGGAGTACCGTATTTAATAGCTGTTACACCAAATATATATTCTGTTGCCATTTGTTTAGTTATTAATAATTTTTACACTAAAGCGTAAGTTTTCGTATGTTTCCTCGAGTCCTTCCTCAGTAACGGTTTCCTGACCATCAAAGTCTATAAGCAAGTCAGTTGTTGTAACCTTTTTAAGAATTGTTAAAACGGCTTCACTTCCTGCTTTTAACTTATCAGCGTCAGGAATACCTACTGATAGATCCTTGACATGATAGTTTACGTTCACAATACATTTCTGCATCACGTCAGCATTAACAGGAAAGGAGTTGATTATAATATATTCCGTATCAGAATTCCTTGTTGGTCTTTTCCGGAGGTATTTCTTTACTGTCAGTGATGACAATAATGCTCTTATCTCCTCGATGACCGTCCATGTTAAAGTATAGTCTGCCATGATTAATGTAAACCTGAATTTATTGCCTTAAGATACTTTTCAATACGCTCATCACATTCATAAGCCTGTTTAGTTAAAACATTGTAACCATATCCTTCAACGTGAGTAGCGTAAGACTTCCCCGCCATGAGTACTAAAGATATCCCTGTTTGCTTCAGTTCCCCCTTAGAAATCTGAGCCTTGTTTTCCTCTGCGAACTCACTCGCAAACTCATTCATAAGCTCACCATTCTCGAATGAATAGTATGAAACTGAACCCCTCAGGTTCTTTGTTCGGTCAATATAAGTACCGGAAGCGTGATCCTGCACCTGATCCCTTGCATCACGAACAGCAGTCCATCCGGCTTGCTCAAAGCTGTCGCGGATGAGTTGCTTTGTTTCTTCCACTTTCTTGCGGAAGTCATCGCTCATGTTTTTAGGAGTCATATTTGCAGTTATACCCATACCGTAGTATTAAACTGTCCGTAATTGATATCTTTTACTGTGCCCTCAAATGTAAGGTTGCCTTTCGTCAGTACGTATTTAGAACCTATTGGAATAACCGTATCAGTTTTTGGCATATAGATTATTAATCCATAATCAATTTTTACCCCGTCACTACCGGTTAGAAATGAACCCTTTGAATTTTTATCAGCACGACAGACAAATGTTTCTGTCTGATTAACTGTCTGAGTGAACTCGCCGGTTTCATCATCCTGTACCGGTTCATTGTAGACCGTAAAGACTACACTATCGGGATATTGATTTACCATGGCTGAATGAATTTGCCTGTTGGTTTTGCTTCCGGACTTGCAATATCATGTTTAGCATAAATCCGATCAACAATGTCTGAGATAATTTTCTTCTCACTTATTGATATTGAAAACCCCCCTTCAGTTACTGAACTTGGTGATGTTAATATTATTCGTAGAGCGTCTGCGTATGCTAACTCAAATTCATCAGCATTGACGTCAATAACATATATTTCATCACTTGTAAACCCCTGCCCCTGAAGTGCAATCTCAAAAGCCTCATCTGATAATGGATATCCAACCTTAGCTCTAATCGCCTCTAAGTTTGTCATATCAAAGAAATTTAACCCATCCGTTAAGATGGTGAAGGATTACGCCCAAGTAGATGTACTGTTCACGTAAAGACTATAACACTTATCAACGTTTACCCATGAGGGGAAACAGTTGCTTTCTGCCTTTGTTAGAACAGAAACAGGGTTAAAGTCCCGTTGAATACTTATCAGGATTTGATTTCTCTTAGCCTGCATAACGCCATCAGGTCTTTCAATTTCCTCAGCGATCGGTCCGACATAAAGGTTGCCTAAACTTGCATTTGGAACAAACAATACATGGTTTGCATCCCAAGGGTTAGCTGATGTAAGGCTTCCATCCCTTCCTTCAATATCAACAGATGTCTCGATAAGTTCTATCGGAGGCAGATTTAATGATCTCAGTACTGCATTAACAGTATCAAGTCCAAGATACCCGAGTACCTGACTCTGACCGATTATGAGTGATTTACACGCATCAGAAAATTCTGTGCTTGCAACGATCAGATCAAATGCGTCCGGATGCATGATCATTCTGTCAAAGTAGATTCCTTTTGCCCTAGCAGCTTTTACAACCGCTTTTATATCGGCGATAGGAGTCATTGATGCCTTGTTACCAAGTGTCCATGTAGCGGTAGTTGCAACCTTCTTGTTTGCCGTCAGAAGACCGAAGTCAATAACGGTTTCATTAACAATACCGGAAGGGTTATTGCTAACTGATAGTTGCAGTTTGCCGGTAGACATTGCAGTAAGAATCATCCATTCAATCCTTGCCTGAACAGAATCAAAGACGAAATCAACATCATTGAAATAATCCTCAACCACTGCATCAATACCACGATAAACTTTTGTGATCTGATGTTCTAAAATTTCCTTTTCTGTTTTCCTTCGTGACTGAGCAATTTTAGGTATATCAAAGTGTTTTGTCACCATTGATTTTCTGCTTGCCTCAGGTGCTTTAGCATCATAAGAGATTACATGAGCTGCCACCCTTGAACCTGTTTCTCCGATGAGTGTTTTTCCATCAAGGGTGTTCACGTTCTTTATAGGGAAATAACGCATCCAATACAGAGTATCGAATAGTCTTGCATTAAGGTAGGAAACTAATCCGGCTTCCGTTAAACCTTCAATTATTGGAGTTTTCATAGTTTAGATTACCTTAAAGTTATTAATGATTTACCTGTTGCAGATGTTCCGCCCCTGAGTGCCTTAGCGTAAAGTGAAGGGATAGGATTAACAAGAGCATCTTCCCTGAGTGTACCGATAACAACAACAGGAACATCAGCGTTCCCTTCAGCTATCAGGGTTGCAGATTTTACAACTCCGTTAGGAGTGAAATAAAGAGATGTGTCAGCACCGGTGGCTGCGCCTTCGCAATATTTTGTTCCGGCAGCGTATGTCACGGCGGTATTGACTGTAACAATATCATAATCCTCTGAAGTGGTAGTGTCTATGGCGGTTACTGTTGCGCCGGTAGTACCATCATTCAATATCTCGCCAACGGCAAAATGATGAGTCTTTTCCACTCTTGGATGTGTAGAGTTTCCACCATCAACTGCTAAAGCTGATTTACAGACCTCAGCAATACGAGTGGCGGGATCAAAATAAACAGGTGTGCCTGCATCAATGTATTTCTTTAGAACATTTGTATAGTCTAATCGAGTTACATTTAAACCGGCACCTCCGGGGACTTCTTCGATTATTTGTTCCCAAACAACCGGCTTCGCCCCAAATGCATCATCAGTTATAATGTTCATTTTTCAGTTTTTAAGTTTTTAATAGACTTACTTTCTTTTGCTTGAGTGTTTCTCTGCTCGGCAATCTTCTTTCCAAGTTCTGCTCCTTCAGCAGTCGTTTGTACTTGTTTTACCGGCTTACTTATCACGACCCCCTGTTCAGCAGTACTCTGCTTAGCGACGTTAAAATCACCCTCAAGGCTAGTAATCAGTTGGTCAATTTTGTCCTCTGAATCAATCTTCAGATTACGAACGATAGGATTTGAGAACCACTCAGGAATACCCTTCTCCTTTATCTTATCCTTTAATTTTGAATGTAGTGCCACCTGAGTTTTTTCCTGCTCAAAATTTGAGAGCTTTTGTCTTAACTCCAAAGTTTCACTTTCAACCTTATCTTGATAAGACTTAAACCAAGCGGGAACATCAGGATCGTTATCTTTCTTTTTAGTAGGCGGATCATCCTTTTTAACCGGTGTTCCGTCTTCGGTTAAGCCATGATCTTTCTGCCAAGTTTTAAGATCAAGCTTTGCCTGAGATACACGCCTATCCCCTTCACTTTGTAAGGTGGAAGCTGTTAGTTTGAGTGTGTCAATGACCCCCTCTGAAATGAAGGTCTCAATATCCTTTTCTTCTTTTATGGTTTTGCTTAAAGACTCAGCAACCCCTGATAGGAAGCTATCTGTAACCCCATATTTTACTATTTCTGACTGTAATTTGGTTTTAAGATAAGCTAAAATTTTTTCTTTCATAGGTCAAATATTGTTTCAAAGTTAGTATTATTTTTTTGTTATATCCAAATTATTTCTTTTCACAAAGTGATCCAACTGATATAAGAAGTCTCCGTAAGTATTAATTTTCGGCGTGTCACACATATTTCTTAGCCTTAACTGATCCTTTAGGGGAAGCGCTATGAAAGGCTTCAGGCACATCTCCTGCGCAATCTTTCTACTGTTTTCAGGCGTCATTATTATATGTTTAATGTTTCGGGATTAATTAATTCTGACTTCACTAATAGCTTTGATCGGTTAAGCCATACCCCATAATCACAACTTGTTAGTGATTTAAATTCTTTTATTATACCATCATAACCACGAAAGGCAGCGTAACGTCCGGGATCATTTATTAATTCATTAAAGCTTTCAACCTTTTTCTTAAATGATTTAAACTCTACGTTAGTCATCTGCCCGTTTTGAACTTTTGCCCATGCCTCATCAAGATTCTTATCTACAAACCCATGAAGAAACTGCATCATTTCTTCTTCAATCTCATTCATTTTTATCATTTTTACATTTGGAGGAATCTTAATCTCCATTATCCTGCCTACTGAACCTGAATAGTCACGAGCCACCGTTAATGCTTCTCTCTCTGTTATAGCAACGCCCTCCTTTGTTACTGCCATATAAGTACCCTGACCATAAATACCCTTACCGGCAAAGTATTCACCTCGCATGAATTGGTTACAATAAGATTCACCCATGTTTGATCCTAAACCTCTAAAGGCTTTCATTCCAACGGCATTATCAAAGGTTGACTGTACTAAAACTTGAGGTGTGCCATCCATATTGTTCAGTAATGCCAAATCTTTTAATACAGGATCTTCATAGTTGTAAAAATTATATTTTCCGTTCTGAAACTTATCAAGTATCTGTGATATCCCCGGATCATTTAGAAAATCCTTCTTTGCATAATCTATTGGAGCGTTCGCGGATGTTTGTTCAGGTACTTCAATCTTTGAATACTTTGATATTAAATCCCTGTTATCCCTTACCCAATAAGCCTCTGATTCAGCAAGCTTTTCAGAATGAGCCTGAACATAGTTCCTGAAACTCTCAGGAGGCTCTTTAATCTTATACTTATCCGTTAGTTCCTGAAGTGAAATCTTCCTGCTTAAATAATCCATGAACTCATCCTCAGGTATAAGTATTGGTGAAGCGTTACAAAGGCAATGCGGATGCCAGCCTTCAAATAGAAAGTCTGCAGGGTAATCACCTTCGAGTTCCTCACATATCTCCTCAAAATTATAATTAGGATGAGATGCAGAAAGTCTTATCTCAATGCCCATCACAATACGGCTATTACTCCACCGGTCACAATCTGATCTCAGGTAAGCCATATTCGTTTCAGTCCTTGCCACCCTCATAGCGTTCTTATAGGCTGATCTGTAAACGCCTTGTCCCGGATGGAAAGCCTCCATAGCCTGACTTGGGATTAACTTACCCTCTGCATCACGCACACGCCTGAATAGAGCATCAGGGTTATTAAGGTATTGACGTATGCGCTGACTGATAACCTGAGCAGAATCCCCCTGCATGATGCCTATTGCAAGGTGAACCTGTAACTCTTTCTCAAACTGATTACTGATATTCCAAACCCTTTGTGATACCTTAGATGAAGAATCCATTAAATAACTTCGAAGCCCTTCAGTTGCTTTTTGTGCAAAAAACAGAGATTGAACATCTGTCCCTACATTCCTACTTACATTTTTAAGATAGTCTGAGAATATCCTATCGTTCTTCTTGTCTGCCAATATCCAACTGTTAGCCGTCCCTGTCATCACAAGGTTATTTGAGGCTGTCCTGAATTCTTCCATTATCCCCGTGATCATCTTCTCCAAGGCGGGAGCTTTTTCATAGGTGTAAGCCTTTAGAAATTTTGCCTGAGGATCATTGACAAGATTAGCAACCTTATTGGCAACCCTGCCAAAAGCCTGCCGGTATAGGTTCATTAATTTAGCCTGTTCCTTAAGAAACTTTTGCCTGAATATTTGAGTATAGTTTGGCATGCTTGAACCATTCAATGGTCTTAACTAATCCTAATCCTATATGAGTACTTGGTTGCCAATCGAGTAAATTCTTCGCTTTACTTACATCAAGACAACGACGGTCTATGCAATCAATATCCCTACCCTTAACCTGTTCAGTAAGAACTTTCCTGCCCGTTAACTTTGAAACTAACCTTATCAATTCAAGTGTTGACGTTTCATCTCCCGTCCCGATATTGATCTCAGTAAACGCAGACCCTCTCGTAACTGTCTTTTGTATAGCTTCAATAACATCACCAATATAGGTGTAATCCCTTGTGCTTTCTCCGTTGCCATAAATCTTAAAAGGTATTTCATTGAAGGTACAATATAATAACTTTGTAATGACTCCACAATAAGGATTAGATGGAAGCTGATTTCCATACACATTAGAAAGCCTGAGTGTTGTGTAGTTACCCCTGAGTGTAAGGTATAACTCTGCTATACGTTTTGAGGTATCATAAGAGTTATAAACCATTATAGAGCCTTCCTCAGTAGTGGGAATCTTCTCAGCGTTTCCATAAACTGAACTTGTACTCATATAAATAATCCTGCCGTTGAACCGCCTGAATAGCTCGATTGTTTTTAAGCCGTTATTATTAAATGTCTCAACAGGATGGTCTATGCCATATATGATATTTGAGGTGGCGCAATGAATAAGTATATCTTTATCCTTACCGAAACGTTCCCCCGCTTCAAAATTATTGAAGTCAGTCAAGAAGAACCTTGATTTATTCTTGACATTGATTATATCCCCGAAGGAGAGATCATCAATTCCAATATAATCGGAATCATCCCTTTCTAACCAATTACAAACATTACTGCCGATAAAACCGGCTGATCCTGTTACGTATATCATTTCATTTTTAATGATTTGTTTTCCAAGATAATATCATAAACCTTATCTATAATGTATCTCATTTTTTCGTCCTTGTTATTGATTATTATATGAAGATCAGGATCATTTCTATTGGCTATCAATGATAATATTTCATCAATCCCTCTTTTGAACTCTTCATTTTCCTGAGTAAGTTTAATAACCTCTTTAATATCTTCACCAAACAATATCATATTTTATCCTCCCGTTTCATGGTTAAATACTCCTCGAAAGATAACTGTCCGTACTGATGGATATTAAAGATGATCTGATTCTTCCATTCCCTGAGTAATTTTGATGTACCGCTGTCTCCCAATTCAAAATCTGTATGCTGAACCTGATAGTCTGCAAGCACACCCCAATCAAAATCATAAGATCGAAAAAGAGGATACATTGCACCTTCAATGCCTCCATACTTAGGATACTGAGCCGGAACGGGAACTTCCTTGAACTTATTGAAGAACTTCCCTGAGATGCCTATTAATGCCCAATTCAATGAACCATTAGGACAGATATAAACACGGCGGTCTGAAAAAAACTTTTCATGATAGGCAATATTCTTCATTGAGTTTATATGCGCTGTCATCATCAAGGATAGCATACCAAACCCCCCTTCACGCATAACGTCACCCATTATCTTTACCCAACCGTTCTGTAAAGGATGCTCATCAGGATCGCAACCAATAAGTATGTCATCATCCGTTGGTTTTATGTAATTATAAACCTGAGTCCAATTCTGAGATACCCCTATGTTTTCCATCTTTACATATTGTGAGCCGTAAACATCAGCTATCCCTAACAAAGCCTTTGAGTTTAGTTTTTTAACCTTTTCAAAGTCATCAGGTATCTCATTCCCTTTTATCAAAGGGAAACCAAGATCTACAATTATATGTTTGAAACAATCACAATCGTTCTGAACGTTAAGCAATCGAGTAACCTTTTCCACCTCTGTCACGAGGTTATATGCAAGGGTAAAGCAATAGTTAGTCATTTAATTTTTGGTATTTTAAATATTCCTTTTGTATTGTAGTCAACAAAATCCTGACAGAGAGTGGCAGCGATAGCATTGCCTGAGCATATCCACATCTCAGCGTTAAAGCGATCTTTAAGGTTCATGCGGTTTACATCAAGAAGATGATCCTTTACATAAAGTGATTTGAACCAAAAGAAATTACCGGAGTAGTGCGGAGGCCACTTCTTGTTTATGTATTTCACCCCGCAAGTATCATATCCGAGATCAAGATGCCTTACATCCTCTTTCCAATCCCTGATGACATAATGGTTCATGTAGTCCCGCCAATATTTCCCCCCTTCATTATAAGGTGGTGCAGGATAACTGACTCCTTTAGAGTGAACATAGAAACCATAAAAATCTGATCCTTTATCACAGACCTCTTTTATATACCGGAGTGTTAAATACTCGTATCTTTTCAGGTCTTCAGAATGAACCACAAACTGAAGTTTATCGTTCTTCTTTATGTATTCATTCAACTTTTCAAGTTGCATAAACTGACCTATCGCCCCTATATTACAAACCCTCATCTCATCATAAAGACCTGATTCTTTCATTATAGTAACCTGTTCATCAAGTATATCCATCCAATCGTTTATCATGCAAACGTGCATGAAACCTACGATAAACTTTCTCTGCTTTGCCATATTTTTCTTTTTATAAACATTAATCCTTCTGATTCTAACTCATCAGGAAGATTGTTTGAGATTAATTTTAACCATACCCCCCTTAAAAATAAATCCCCTCTATCTCTTTCATCAGCCGGTAGCCTGCAGATATATTCCCCCTGTACCCTGAACCTGAGTGGATATATATTATTGTTCGGTTTAAAATACCCAACGAAATGTATCACAATATTTGCCTGAACATGATAACCTGAAAAGACAACATCAAAATCCTTATCTATTTGTGTATTCAGAAACTTACATGAGCTTGTAGTATCAGCGATAAATGTGAAGAATGGTCTTATAAGAACATCATTATCATCCTTCCAAACGGTTCTCGGTTCAGTCCAACTTGCACCGGATAAATGAGAAACATATTTATCAATAGGATAATTCTCTATTCTCAATCCTTTATCCTGAGCATCTTTCATATTGTAACAGAGAGGTGCTCCATGTTCTACAAAAGGTGCGAGTGTAAGATAAACATCCCTGTTAATCATTGAGCATGACGGGTGCGTGTACCTGAGTATATCATTTTCATCTTTAGGATCACCACAGCCATCATTTGAATAAGTCACAAGCATTAGACTACCTAAAGCATAGATAGGCTTCTCCCCTGACTCTGAAAACTGCATTTTAAATAACATATCCTCAATCCAACCGCCTCGATGTATTATACAGTCATTATCCATGATCAGGATATATTTCTTATCAGTATATCCACTAATAGCTTCATCGAGCATTGTACCATGACCATTTCTACCTCCTCTTTCCCAAATCCTGACGTTTTTATGAGTTTTCATCAGGTAGAAAACATACTCAACTGAACCATCAATAGAACCCCCGTCAACAATAAGGATCGGAATATCCGGATAAAATCTTAATAAAGATTCAAGACAAAGCCTTGTAACATCAAGCGTATCACGTTCACACATTACAACCTCTATATTTTTTGATTTCCAATGTTCAACGTGAAAATCAAAATAGTCCCATGTAGGACGTATCATCGGTGTAGTATCAATCATTCCTGAATATTAAAAGTGCGTTATCTCTTGTGTATAATATGTGGTTCAGATCAATAAGCTCAAAAGGGATAGCAAGCCTTTCGATAGCCTCTTTCCTTTCATCTTCCCAAATGACATCTTCAACTATCAGAATACCGTCTTTTCTTATTATAGGAAGTATATGCCTGATAACCCATACCTGAGTAGTAAGCTGATGATTTGAATCCTCAATAACAATATCAGGGATAAAGTTAATAGACCTAAACCAATCTTCATTCAGAGTATGAACATCTTTAAGATAGGTCTTAACCCTGTTCGTTTCATAAGGCGCACCCTTATACATTGTCAACCAATCATTATCTGACTGATCTATTCCGATGATCTTAGTATCAGGATGAGTGAAGTAATCATCAAACAGTCTTAATGATCCACCGGCTGAGTGACCTATTTCAAAGATATTAACAGGCTTATGTTGAAAACTCTCAAATAAGGTATCATAAGTTTGAAGGTATGAATGCCCGTCTCCTTTATCAGTATAATATTTATTCCTTCCATGTTGTTGCCAAAGTTCGGTTAGTTTCATAATACTGAATTTATTAGTTCTACTCTTTTTATATTTACTTTGCTTAATCGAAGTTCTGACATGATATACTTCCAAGACTCATCACGTTTTTCCTCAATATTAATCTCTTTGTTAATAACAGCCTTTAACAGAGTATAGAAATCCTCAGGGTTTTTATAGTTTAACACTCCCGGACGTTGCCATTCAGTCATGTCAGGAGCAATACATACTGCACCAAAATATGAAGCCTCTATCCATGCAATATTTGATTTACACCTGTTCATAAGCGTATTAACAAGGGGAGTCATAATGACCGCCGGTTGCATCCTTAATACTTCACTATGATAGACTATTATATCCATTGGTGCAACCTTGAATATATTACTCCTGCCCCGATCATCAATATACCAAGGAAACCAACCCAAGAAAAGAAATTGAAAGTCTTTAAATTCAAGCGTTGCTTTATCAATGCTTCCTAAAACAGACATTACATCTTTAATATGACTATTTGATCCCCGCCATAAAATCAATGGAGCTCTTACAGGTTTAATCTCAGGTTTTGAAAAAATGAAGTCATTGAAAGCGTTTGGTATTACCCAAATGTTTTTACTGTATTCCGAGAAACAATCCTTAAGTGCCTCAGTTGAAACAGATACCACAGTACTAATCCTTAACATAGTTTTAATGTTCTCCCTTATTTTAGGATTATAAACCTCATATAATGGGTTATCTGAAGGTAACGCAAGCAGATTATCATCATAATCCACCCATACAGGTTTTTTTAACCTGTTCATAAATTGTACTATCGTAACATGATCATCCTCAAAAGGTCTTTGAAGCATCAATAGATCATAACCTATAAGTAACTGCCAATGTAAAACTATCTGATCCCATTGTCTGACATCAATAGTGCAGTCGTTGAATTTTTTCTGAAGATCATAAGTTATCCCGCCTGATCTGTAAAAACTGCACGAATCAGCCCTTCGTGGAGTCATCATTAAAATTTTCATGTTGTTACTTTTTGCGTAGTCTTTATATTATTATTTTGTTGCTGAGCGTTTTGTTGATTTTGTTGATTCTTAGGGTTTTGTTGATTCTGAGGGTTCTGATTCATAGTGTTCATTATGTCCTGAAGATCAGACTCAGTATTTTTTTCACCTTCAAGTAGTTTTAACTCCTGTTCAGGATCAGTAACTAAAGGATTCAACCCTACCGCTGTTTCCGTACTCATTAGTCCTGCCGTTGTAGAAGATGCAAGGTTTTCAATCATCTCAGTAGTATGCTCAGGGATATAAGGAGTGATAATAGGTTCTATGGTTGCCTTATCAATAATATCACTAAACATGGTATCAATAATCTTTCCTATGAAAACCTTTAATAGGTTTACCCTGCGTTGCAGACCTATCCCGAATATCTCCTCTTTCATTTTTACTGCCATGTGAGCATCCATGAACATAAGCCGTAAAGCTACCCCTGATAGATTACCTATACCCTGCAGACGTTCAAAAGTAATATCGGGAGTCTGTGACATAGCATAAATAAACTTTTCAAGGTTATCAAGCTCCATCTTTACTGAATTAGGCTCTGAGGCTAAAGCTAAATAGTTTGCTTGTGCGCCTTCAGATAATTGCATGACCTTACCCTGCTCACCCTTGCCGGCATATCCTTCAACCTGACCGCTGACAGTAAGGATTGGTGAGCCGTAATAGTCATTCATATCAGCATGATTAGAGAGGATAGTTTCAAGCCTGTCAATCAAAGCCTGAACATCCTGCCATTCAGGTTTAAGCTGAGAATAATAAATGATTGGTATCTTTTGAACTGCAATAGGAACGGGGTTACTTGTTACTGAATCATTTTTAGCCCAACCATTATCAGTCATCATCCACTTATACTCAAAGTCTTTTGTGTAAACATCAAAGAACTGAGTATATGTTCCGTTCCGCTTAACCTGATACCCCCTCCCAAAAGCTATCAGATCACCATAGTCATCAAACAAGGGAAACAGTTCATCTCCCAAATCAGGTGAAAGGATTGTCATTTTAAGGTCAAACTTTGATCCAAGTTCAGGATTTTTTGCAGGATTAAGATACCAAAGCTCAGCAACCTCACATTCTGACATGAGCCGTCTTGCTAACTCTTTGTTCTTATAATCCATTTTATTGTCACTCTGAATCTTTTCAATTAAAGTAACTAAGTCATTCCCTTTTTTCCCTGATAAGGTTTCACTTGTCAGTTCATATTTGACCGGCGTTGATAACATGAATCCTACACGCCGTTCCACTATTATCTTCTGAAAAGGTATTGATACCCTTGCAACATCAACCATAGTGGTAGCCATGACCGGTTGCCCTTTATCATCGAGCTTACCTGTATCTTTCTTAATCTGTTTCTTCTTCCTGACATCTTCATCCATAACATCATGAGTAGCAACCTTATACTCTTTCAAGGCTTCATCATGGTCTACTTCAAAAGCTATCCGGTTTTCGAGGAATAATGCTTTGATCTTATCAACATCATCCGTTTCAAGTAGTTTGTCAAGTTCTTCCATCGTAATATATTTTAACCAAACATTTCACTAATCTGAGTCGCTGACAGACCTTTCTTTTGACCTGTCGGATAAAACGTATTAGCAAGCGCATCTGAATAATCAGGTGATCTTCCCAAGCGTTGTTTAATATCATCTTTCGGTTCTATCTGTATAGCCCCGTTACTCATAATTGTATATCGTATTTCTACAAGCTCCTGAGTAAGTTGTGGTATAGGTGGCAGACAGGCTTTACTGTTAAAGGCAGGGTTTAACCAATCCCTTACAGCCCAAAACAAATAGGCTCTCATGTTCTGAAACTTATACACTCCCGTAACATCTGAAAGACCAACAGCAGACTCAGAAAACTTACATGAGAAAACCTTATTTGCATATCCTAACTCTAACAGCCGTGAATATACACCCGCCCCCTCACCAATAGTATCAATCATTACCTCAATCCTGCCCTTAAGTAACGTTGCTAATATTCCCGCCGTTCTCATGTGGTCTGCCTTGCCTCCTGACTGATGAACATTGATTTCAGATATCATATCATCAAATCTATGAAGAATTACTGTACTATCCCTGCCCATACCGGCAATATCAACACCAACCTTCCTCCATCCTGTTAATTCTTCAGATTTCTTCTCCTCATACCGTTTATTCGCTAACTCTATCCAAGAGTAAGGTATTAGTACATCTTCAGAGACTTCAGGAAACATCCCACGTACCTTAACCCTGAATAAGTCATTAGGTCTGAATATTCTGCCTTCCCATTCAAAATCCCCTTTCCCTTCATCAAAATCATTTTCGGTTACGGTAGCACACCAAGACTCCACCTTATCCTTAACCCATTCATAGTCCACCTGTCCGGGGAATATTGTTCTTTTCTGTAATACGTTTGGAGCATTAAGATCATCAAGCCTGAATGATTTGAAACGTGGGGAACTCATTGCTTTAGCAGCGTATCCTATCGAAGTGTTAGGGTTGAACACTATAAGAAGTTTTGAGTTTGCCTGAAGGTTTCCCTCAATAGCAGAGAATGTACCATCATCAATACCTGAAGCCTCAGTCACTATAAACATTGTGTTTACTGCATGAAACCCTGACCATGCTTCGTGATGGTGTTCATTTGCCTTGAAGCCTGTTAAAAACCATTCCGTATGATTTGTCCTTATATCATAGCCTACTAATCTGCCGGCAAGACATCCGGCTTTATGAAACAGCCTTGTTATCTCAGGGTACATTATATTACCAACCTGTCTGCCGGTAGGAGCAGTCATAGCAACCTTTGTGTTTGAAATAAGCTCTTTCTTTTTGTTAAAGCGTGGTGTAAGATACATAAAACATAACGCTGCGACCGCTGCGACATAATCCTTCCCCCTCGCCGTACCCGAGGCAACTGCAACCCTCGGATTGTTTTGCACCGCCTCTAAAATCTCCTGTTGCTGAGGATCAAGAGAAACTTTGAGGATTTCTTTTGCAAACTTATTCCAATCGTACATCCATGAATAGAACACACGATGTTCAGGTTTTGTCATAATATCTTCTTCAACTTCTAAAAGCATCCTTTTTCTTATATAGTATCTTTTATTTGTTTATTTGTTTGTTTGTTTCTTTATTTATGGTTGCGTTTCGTTAAGCGGATGTATAACGGATGTTACATGAGGCTCTTTTTCAATTAGTTCTGCGGTAGCATCCATGAGTAATTGCTGAAAAGGAGTTATTTGTAATCCCCCTCCAAGTCTAAAGTCAGAAGTATCCCTCTGATCAAGATATTGTTTCCCGAGCCAAATAAGCATCGAAACATTACCCCCCATAGCAATATCAAATTGTGTCCTGCGCAATAATTCACAACCTTCTTCCTTTTTTAGCTGAGCATAAGCAGAAAAAGTAGTTATTCCGTAAAGTTCACCATATTTTTCAACAACTTTTGCATAAAGCGTATCAGGATGCACCCCGTAATAACGTGCTATTGTTGCTCCATCAGCTCTTGAAGTAAGAAAAGCATTGATACGTTTCCAATGCTCTTCATCCCAAAGAACCGGTGGTCTCCCCGTCTTGTTAATTTGTTCCGGATCGTTCTCTTTCATGTTTTATACGTAATTGAATTTGTTGCTTTGTTTCCCAAGCCCTGCTATATTCTACATCAGAAAACAGCTTTGAGAAACCTGTTATATGTTTCAACTTAATCAGTTCCTCAGGTTCCATACCTAACTCATTGCAGATGTCAGCATCTTCCCATCCGTTTTCCAACATTTCAAAGATCATACTACTCATACCCGTCATCACGTGCTTTCCCCTTGCCCTATTATGCCGGATAGTTGAAGCCATGCGATCATTTATGTCTTTATCAATAACCACAATAGGAAGCATACCATGATTACGATCGAATATATCCTTATTGTTTTTACAGACAAAATATCTATGAAACCCATCAACGATAATATAACAATCATTATTCTTATCCCAAACAGTAACCACCGGCTGAGTATAACCGTCATGTTCTATTGAAGTATGAAGCAGTTTCATTTCAATTTTGGCTACATTATTCGGATTATAGTCATTAGCCCTTATCTTATTTATCGGAATCCACATTACATAATCCACCGGTTGAGAACCCACCGAAGATTCTTCATGTATCACCTTTCGTAGCTCATTCGCTAACCTGATCCTGTCCTTGGTGTTCCGGAACGCTGATCTTATTTCCTCTACTAAGCTCATAATCAATATATTTGTTAGGTAAGTTGTTAGTCTTTAAACCTTTCACCTTCCATTTTCTCCATTGTGCTGTTTCAGCCCTTGTCTGCCAAGACTTTATCTTTGCCATGTGATAGTCATCAGCTATTACTGCAGATGCAAGTTGCCGGTACATATCCCGTAATACCAATTCATTTCCGTAGTCATAACGCTTCTCAAAATATATGAATTCATGTTCGAATATTTTTTTTATCTCAGGTTCAGTTATAAGGTTTTCTAATAGAAACCAAGCATATTCCTTCCAATCCTTGAACATATACGGAGGGTTGCGTGGAACACCGAAAAGATCAGTTGTCCCATGCTTAGCAGTATTCACGCCTCTGAGTCTTTCGGTAAGGCGGTTCCAATTATCCGGTTCTATCTCCTGCATAATGAACAGGCTTCTGACTGCTGTTTCATGATGAACATTTGAGACACGCATCTGCTGTACTGGAATACCATGCATATAGTAATAATCATAAATCTTACAATAGTCCCAATGATTGTCATGAATAGACTTCCATATATCCATGAAAGACCAATCATACAGGGGATAAAAGCCGAAATGCTTCTTTTTTTTATCAGCGACCACCCCCCATGTTACATGCTTATAAGTAGCGAACTGAGTAAGACCTATCGCTCTTGCAGGAGACTCCTCAACACGAACACCCCCGACCATTGCTACCGGCTGATCCGGATAATGATATCTTGAATAAGCCCCGAAAACCTCCCTGAAGGTAACTGTCCCGTAGACGTTTTCTTTTATACTGATAGGATCTTTTTCTCTTAACCATTGTTCCCCTTCTTTCCAACACCACAACCATCGCTCTGTTGGTGATGTAGTGTTTGAAATCCTTATAGGCATCTGTAACCATATCGGATTGACATCAGGATTATACATCACCTCACGGACATAATCAATTACTGCATCACATTCAGCTTCCTGATCGATAAAAAGAACATTCAGCGGTAGACGCTTCCTTTCCTTCGCTATTTTAAGGCAAAGGTTTAGACATACCGTACTATCTTTTCCACCTGAAAACTGGCAAATAACCACAGGAAACTCATCATACAGGTAATTTATCCGTTCAATAGCAGAATCCCAAACATTTCTATCCGAGAGTATTTTCATGGATTGTTTTTTACAAGCCTCTTGAACCTTTCAGGATTTATCTCTGATCCAATATATGTGCAACCCGCAGCCCTGACAGCCTTTGCACTATTGCCTATACCGGCAAAAGGATCAAATACAATTACCGGTTGTGGTAATGATTTAAGAGTGTCTGTAATAACTCCAAACCCCGTCCTCTTCACAATAGGTATGATTGGAGTGTTGAAACATAATAACTTTGATGCCCTTCCATTTGTCTGAATAACATTTACTGTTGCTATCAGCCTGTGATGATACCTGTTCATAGCACTAACAACTAACTCAGAACCGCTTGTTGAATATTCAATAAATAAAGGCAGAAAAGGATTTGAGAGCTTGGCTAACTGATCGAGTATTTCAGATATGTTGTGAGAGATAACCATCCCCGTGTCTTTCCTCATAAGCGTCTGAAAGAAATTAACCATCTTCTGCTCCCAAGGTGGATCACACCAAATAATATCATGATCAGGAAATATTTCCCAATCCATAATGTCTTTGCAGTAGTTCTTTATCATCTATCAAGTAATAATACTTTCTTGTAGTCAGAATCCATCTTTTCAAATTCTTTGTAAAGCCTGTTCAGAAGGTCTTTATTATCTTTCCCCCTCGCTCTGTTGTGCATAAGAGTAGCATAACGTAACTTCTCATCATCAAAGTCTACAAAGCATACCGGAATCTCCTTGAACTCTAATACACAAGCTACCCTATACCGGTGTTCCCCATCAACAATCTTCATTGTGGGACGGTGTACTACTATCGGCTGAGTAAACCCGAAATATGCTACTGATTTTATCAGAAGGTCAAAACTGTCAGGTGTATGAGAGTTGGGGTTATACTCATTTGGAAATATATCCTCTATCGGGACATACACTATTTCAAGACGTTTATCTGTCCGCTTTATCTTATCATTAACTATCTTGTCTGCTAACATATCCCCTCCTCCAAGTTTCGTTTATGAGTCAATTCAAGTTCATGATCTACCTTCATGGTCGCTATGAAAGGGTTATTAAACTCTGATTTCCAATCTATATTAAAGACATCCTGAGAACTATCAAAGGTAGCTGAATATCTTTTCTTTCCGAAGACTTTGCCTCCCTGTTTGAAGTTTGACCTGAACGCCCCAAGATGCTGAGTGAGTCCGGGGATAACTGAGTAAAAAAACTTGTTGGTCTTTTTTAGATAAAACGCCAAACGCCTGTCTTCCCAAGGATAATCTGATTCAACATTATTTTTACACCAATCAATAAAATCATGCATTAAAGCATCAGGATATATGGATGACTGAAGCCAAAAGTTACAATCCGTTTTCAGTATTCTCCTGCCCTCAACCCTTGCATTTCGATAGTCAGCATTGTCAGGATTGTAAATACTCAAGTAAGAATTCTCGGGGATAAACTTAGTAAGATGAATGGATTTTTGAAGTACTATCCTGTCAATAACTATATCATCATGAATGATAAGCCTATGAGTGCCTTTGTTCTCCCCTATTGTAAGCGCTTGCTGAAAGTTCTTCCAAATGCCAAGCGATCCGTCATCAAAACTGATAACCACAGGAACATCTAAAGGCTTTGCAGCGATCTCCATCAAACGTTTAATGTATAAGCCTTCCTGCTTTCGCCGGAAAACATTCATTATGACTACTAAACCAAGCTTTTGTTCGTCCATCTTACAATTTTATAATTATGATATATTTCACCTTCATAGTCATTATAAAAATGATGAAAGTCAACTTTCGCCTTAATATTTGTAAGAGGAACATACCCATCCTTGAAAAACATTAAAAATGCTTCACCCATATCATTTAAAAGTTTCGGGATCAAAGGTAGATATTCAGGAAGGATATAACTCGGAGACCCGAAAAGAGAAACAATAGTATCAAACTTACCGTTGTCATAATCTTCGAAAGGTATTGATAACACTGGATGCTTAGGATGCTTCTTCTTCAGGTAGAATAACATTTTGCTTGAAGGATCAATCCCTACATACATTTCAGGTTTTATAGGAACATAATCCAATAGCAATCCTGATCCACATCCAACATCAAGAATCCTGCCCTTAAGATTGATCATAGCAATAACATCCTCGTTTTCCTTCAGGCTGTCAGTATCAGTGAACATTGTTTGATAAAGATCAGCTATCTGATCATAGTCGGCTACAATAGGTATAGTTTGTTTCATTTATTCTTTATTAATGCTCGGTTAATAACTGTTATATCTGTTGGCGAGTTTCCCAACGCCCAATATTTATGTTCCCCTATATTAAGGTAGATATAAGCCTTTTTAAAGAACATCTCCTGATACCCTTTCGATTGAATGAGCTTGACGGCTTCATCAAAGCCTGTCTTATCCTTGAGCCTATCACGTACAATATACCAATGCGGAGTCTTTGCCATAGTCTTAGCAAACGTCCATTCCTGCTTTAACAGGTAATCAATAATTTCTTGTTCTGTCATCTTGGAGTGTTTACTTCAAATTCATTCCCGCATTTAGGACAAATAATCTCAAAGGTTGTATGCTGAGAAGAAATGAATTGGTTATCAAGATCATCTTTTGCTTTGTCAAGGTCTGCCTGAGTAACATCAGCTTGAGAGGTCTCCGGACTGAGGTTTGGATTATAGGCAACATAATCCTTGAATACTCCCCATTCATTAAGAGGATCACCATGCCACTCATTGGCTAATGCATCCCAATCGTCCTCTCCGTAATGATGGTTATCCTTTATAGCCCTTGCTCGAAGGACTTCAGCCGGAGTGTCATCCTTGAAGCGAACTATTGGAACTTCTTTCCATTTCAGTTCACGACACGCTCTCAGGCGCATGTTACCGCCTAAAACTACATTATTAAAAACTTGTAAGGGTTTTGCTGACATGAAGTCAGGATCATCTTCTATACTTTTCAGTAAGCTCCTGTATCCTGCATCTTTAATGAACCTTGCGTTTTTTGGGACACCCTCTATCTGACCCTCATTTGTTTCAAGACTTGAAGTCTTAACCCAAATGATTTGAAGTTTGTCTATCATCAATTAGGTTTTGACTACAAATGTAAATGATTAATTATTACCAAACAAATTCCTTCTTATTTAGATTAAGTATAAATTGAGGCTTCGGGTGTAAATATATTACAATATGTTTGCACAAGTGCAGAATATTGTTTACCTTTACTATGTAAAGGACGAAGAAGAACAGACACAAAAACCACTAAAAACCACCGCAAAATGAAAACAGTAAAGATCGTAAACCGCAAGACAAACGAAACTGAGTTCTTTTATTTCGGAAACGTTGAAAGCTCAATGTGTTTCCTACTTGAAATGAAACTGAAACTGAACCCTAAGGATTTCAGAGTTGAGTTCGGAACTGAAGGTAGGGTAATAAGAACCAAAGGAATAACGATGTATTAAAAACCGTAACCATGAAACCAAAGATTCCTGAATACGGCGCACAGCAACTGATGACATCAGAGATGCACTGGCAACATAAAACGCAGACCTTCGTGGCTGAGATTTCAGAACTGAGAGATTTCTTCCCGACAAAGGTGATAGTCCTGACAAGTGAAAAGACCGGCAATACGATGACCTTCAAATATTACGATACTGACATGGATGCCACCGGCGAAGATATCTACGGATGGCGGTACGTTGCTGAAAAAGCTGAAATAGAACTTCTCATAATAAATGACTGAGATGTATTACGAATATCATATACAAAGAGATAACCCATATATAGGATGGGAAGGAGACCGGGTAAGCGGGAACTGCAGAAAACGTAATGATGCTAAGTGGCTCAAGTTACTGACAGAACCCGGTACCCGGATGGTTCTATACATTAAGGATAACGATAAGGAATTGCAGGATATAATAACCTTAAAAACATTAAGATGAAAACCACGAAAAAATACATGCCGACCGGATGGCAGTTAGACCCGGAGAGCCTCAAAACTGATAAAGTTCAGGTTTGGGACGGGATAGTGATGATGAGCCTTGTCCCCCTTGAGACTGCCAAGCGTTTCGTGGCTGAGAAAAAGGCTTTCGTATGCACCGATCAATCAGTAACCATTTATAACCTTGAAGAACACTACTTGCCACTATGAAAACAATCGTATCATTAGACCGTGTAAGGGCAATAGCAAAAGGATATATCCTGCCCCAGCCCTATAATCCGAACCCTGAAAGGACACTCAGGTATTGCTATACCTCAATCATTGGGGATTACCGGATAAGCCTTGAATATGATCCTGAGAGGGGATGTTACGTATTCTCCGCTGAGGATGAATTACTTGAACAGTTAGTAGATGAATATTTTAATCTTTAATACAATGAATATAGCAGAATTTACCGCACTCGAAAACAGGTTAGGCAGACCCCCAACTTGGCAAGAGATACATAAGGCAGAAGTTGACGAAATGAAGGTTATCCGGAAGTTCGTTAACCACCACCTTTGGACTGATGTTAAACCTTATGAGGTCATAAAGACCTGTACTCCTAACAAGGTATTGGTACGGGCAATGAGAACTGAACAGATAAAGTTCCCGCAGGACTTCCATAAGGGAGGTTTCGTAGGTCATTATTCTGATAACCGTTCAGGTCAGGATTATGAATACATCTCAGATGAAACGAACCCGATCATTGCTATCAGGTGGAGTAATGCAAGAGAAGTATGGCAGTCACCCATCGGAGAGAGATTCTATATGTCGGATTATCCGTATAAGTTCTATGATTATAACTTTTAATATCTTTACAGGATGACAAAGTTGGCATACATATTCTCATTTAATGAAACATGGACACGTACTGTAGGAAGCAGTATCATCGGTATATCCAAAGAGGTTCAGTTTCCTGTGTTCACGTTTGAGATACGCCAAATAGAGGAAAAATGTGATTTCACAGTTTACAAGATAATAGCAAAGTTTGTAATCATACCGAACTAATGAAAAAGCAAAATTTCAAAATAGGTGATAGGGTTAAAAATAAATTTAACCGTAAAATCACTAAGGCGTCAGGAATAGTAACTGATATAAGGTTCAGTCAAAAGGATAAAGACTATTACATCTATGTCAATATTGGAGGAGGTCACATTTACATATTCAATCAATCCTCATTGATCCTTGCTGAGTAACCGGATTAAATGTGTCGAGGTGCGGAGTAGACCACCGGAGGAAAGGCTATTTACCGAACAAGGGAGCGGGTTAGAATAATGCAATACTCCCCTTCTTATTTAGATTCCTTATAAATTTCATCATTTCATGCAAATATATGTTAATATATTTGCAGGATTCAAACTAAATGCTTACCTTTACTATGTAAAGTAAAAACTAAAAACCGCACGCCATGAACGCAAGAACCACCACCCCAAAAAGCCTGAGTAAGGCAGAAGAAATTGCCCTGATAGAGAAACTCGCAGAAGGAAACGGATACTTCGCAGACGGAATAACAGCCGGTGACATAACGACGATGATCGTAAACATTAAAAATGATTTCCCGATACTCATCGGAACGAGCTGGTGCAAAAGCGCAGACCTGTTAGATGAAGCAACGGCTGAACTTCAAAAGTTCGTAAAGAAGGATAATGAAAACGATAAGGAAACCGCCCTTCTTAAAGCTGAAATCCTGAGTCTGAAAACTAAGATCAACAACATACTCGTAGCCATGGTAAAAGGATGGATGGAAGAATCACCGGTACAGTTCGCATATCAATTCTTCAGAACCGAGGAAGTTGTAAAGGCGAAACTTGAAAACGGGGTCGCACTTGATAGTGATGAAGCACAATGGATACTCGATAACCTTAAAAAATAAGGAGGAAGAACATGAACGCAATAAGAGAATTCTTGGATGAGATCGGGAGCAGGGTAAACCACGATGATTTCATAACCCCCTATACATTAGAGTTCCTACTGAGCAAGGAAGCCCTGAACTATGTAAAGGGATGTGATGAGTTCGCATACAGAAAATGGGCTGAGGTTAAACATTATGAGGATGAAAACTACTACACCCTGAAATGTGAAACCCTCGGATATCAGAGGAACGTCGTCATATACCTTACGGAGTGGAACGATAACTTCGGTGAAGAAAATGAAGATTACGCATATATAACAAGCTACTAAAATGAAAGCAATACCTGAACTTAAGAAGTACGATTGGGTGAGACTATCAGTAAGGACGATGACGGGAAGATGGCAGACCTTCCGTAGCGCACAATACCTCGGAGGATGGACTTTCAAGGTTGAGAACCGTAACGGATACAACCTTTGGATAACAGCTGAGGGTGATGTTAAATGTTATACGCAACTGAGCCACAAATTAATATATCCAAGAAATGAAAACGTTTGAGACAACCGCAACGCTGAAACTACCTGAGTCTTTCGGGATAGAGGAAGTTCAGGTGAAAGTAACCTACCATATTGAAAACGATGGAATAGGAGCTTATGAATATTGGGGTGCTAAATGCTTTGACAGGGGACAGGACTATATCGAGATTGATGATATAGTATATACCCCCGCTAATACAGAGGAGCAGTTCGAATATTTCATGCCGGTAATGAAATACATCAATAATAACTTTGAGGAATGCGCGAACAGCATTGTAAACACTATTAATCATGAATATGAATATCCTGAACCACCTGATGAATATTAATATGAAAAACAAGACACGTACATTAAATGAACCAAGACTTGACACCCGTAAGGTGAAAGTCATTTATCCTGATAACGGAGGCTTTGATATAATTGCAGTATATCAGGTGAAAGCTAACTTCCTGCGCAAAGGTGAGAATCCACAATGGGTAAACGCCGTGATAGACCTGTTAACCATACAGGGATCATTTACAACAAGATTTGGAACTAAATATGAACTATATGAAACGGAAGAATGAAGATCAGATTTGGCAGGTATTAGGTGAAGACCGTTACGGTATTCCCGGACTTGCAACACGCATACCTCAATCTTGGTTTGAAAGCAAGGAGGAAGCTGAGAAATATCTTGCTGAGTGCAAGAGCCTTTGGAAAGACTCAAATTTTTGGATTGAGCAAGGTACTGAGTATATCACAAAAAAGTGCCGGCATTGTGAAACAGTTTACTGTGAAACACGCCGTGATGCCTACGGGATTTACACCGGTGAGTATTGTGATGACTGCTACAAGCATCACTACCCATATAAGAAATACCGGTATAATTACAGAGCTTACGGTGAATCTTTAGACTGAAAACTATGAGAACAATACCACGCATTAGGACATACGGCAGGACATTAGGTTGGCTGACCGTAGAATATGAAACCGAGTATTGGGATAATGAAGCCGGAGATACTAAGGTTAAGATTGGCAAGGAATACCTCTGCTCTATTGAAGGTAATAAGCAGGAAGAATTTCACCGTGAGCTTGAGAATGTAATAAACAAATATCGTATTTAGAATGAAGATAAATTACACTTCAGGCTGTAAATATATGCTAATATGTTTGCATAAGTCGCCGGAAAGAATTATCTTTACTATGTAAAGACAGTAAACTAAAACCACCGCAAGATGAAACCACAACCAACACCACGCCCCCCGCTAACAAGGGAAGATCAGGTACTTGAAAACCTGAAGCATTTTGAGATGAAGATGAGTCACCACACAGAACAGGCTCTGAACAGTATTGAGAAGCTGAAAGCTCAGTTGAACACCGAAAACAATGAGTATAATATCGGACACATTATTCATTGGTATTCAGCTGATGCAGTAGCCGGATCACTGATCTTCAAGGAGCTGAAGATGTTCGAAAAGATAATCAAAAGATACCTCGCAGACGTAATAATGAAATCCACCAATGCCGATGTGATGAATGAGGATTACAGGGTGTTCGTAAACGGAGTGGCTGTTTCCTACCGTGACACTTACCATGAACAGGTAATGAGGCTTGACGTGATGAACAGTAGTTCGATATTCTCAAACGCCGTAGGTCTTACAGAGCTTAAAGCATATAATGAGCTTTATGTAACTATGAAGATGTACCTTGAAATTCTTAACTATAATATTCAGTAACCATGAAAGACAGGATTGTAATTTATCAGCTCCGTGACCCGTATAATAACGGGAAGGAAATTGAACCTGATCCAAGATGTCCCAAATGCGGGAGCAGTAATGTGTTTTTTGCTGAGAAGAACAAGAAGGTAGTTGTTCAGCATCTTAACCAAGCCGTGACCTATCATACCGTGAAGGTGAGGGTAGGACTGTGCCGTGACTGTTGGCATATTGACCATGATGATAATTTTTACAGATAATGAAAACAGAAGAATTCCTTTCAGACCTGAGGTACTACAAGAGAGCCATAAGGCGAATTGGTACCCGAATGATGCTGAGTAACATGATCATTCAAAATATCGAAGACATCATCCCAAAAGGATGGGAGTTGGTGCAGGATAGCTCAGGAACGATTAAGCTGTCACCGCCAAAAGAAACTACCGTGACCGCCGATATATTCGAAAAAACGGTTAAGCATTTCGCCAAGTGCTTGGTTAAAGAGCCAAGCGTGAACATTACTGAAACAGAGATGACCGCTAGCTTTTATGTCTATCCCGCCGGCAACCATGAAACACAATGGGATTCCTTTAATGAATCTTACGAGGATGCCATGAAAAACGTAAAGAATAATGATCATAGGTTCAGATATGAGAGCATCCTGTTTTCAGTAGTTATAAACAACTCGGAAAAATGTGAGATCACATATAAGAGAAAGATGACAAAAGTCCCCGAGTTAACAGGATACTGTAAGCTCTTAGCAGAAAGGGAATCTTGGTTAAAAGAAAAGAACCATGAGAAAGTCAATGCCTGACCGGTATTTCATGATAGAGAGCATGGATGACACCCGTGAGTATCAGGTTATCAGGTGTTCATGGATAAAGACAGAGTTCATGTTGGCGAACGTAACTGTTCAGAATACTAAATTCAATAGGTTCATAATAACTGATCCTGAATTCAACTATGTATTCTTATCAGGAAGGTCAAAGGCTGAGGTGATAGCGATGCTTGATGAATTTTTAGATGGAAAAGATGATATTGATTTACAAATACTGACACATGGAACAGACGAAAAAATCTAAGCCCGGAATAAAACTTCACCCTAATCAACTCCCGCTTTACAGGGTAGTTTTAATCTACCGAACAGGAAACCGAATGACAACCCTTAAAGAGGATTTGATGCTTAATGAAGCAGAAAGGTTTATTGAAGCCTACCCCCGTTCAAGTAACTACCGGTTGGTAAGGCAATATCAGAACAGACAAACAATTAAAGGAAAAAGATGATGAGCAGACAATTAATGGAAAAAGAGAGTGTAGCACTTACAAAGTGTTTTTACTGCGGTAAGAGTGCTGACATACTGTTGGCAACAAAATATTACCGGACAAAGAACGGGACTGTTCAACCCGTTGAAGACCTATCTGAGTTCAACGGTAAGGCTGATCCCCGTTACCCGTGTGATGATTGTAAAGAGAAAATGAAGATAGGGATAATGCTTTGTGAAGTCCGTGACGGGGAATCAGGTAATACACCCTACCGGACAGGAAGGCTTTGGGTTATGAAACAGGATGCCTGTGAAAGGATATTTCAAAACTTTGACTTCAGTAAAGTAAGGTTTACCTTCATAGAGGAGAGCCTTGCCAAGCAGATTGGATTGTATGATATTGAACCTGTTCATAAAGAGTAAAAATCGTGAATAACTTTATGTATATTTACGAGCATAAGTTTGTATATATTAGCAATTTTAAATACCTTAGTATATGGCACAGACAAAACTTTTCTTAAAGGAAAAACTAATAGACTCAGGAAGGAGCATAGATGCTTGGACGAGCCTGAAATGGTTGCTCTTATCAGAGCGACTTGGTGATCTTTATTGGGTGATACGCCGTCACCTTGTTAATAATGAAACCTTTTGTTATAAGGATATAACCATTCGTAAAGTTAATTTAAACCATTACAAACATGAAAGATGAAGAAATGATCCTGACCCCCGCCGTTGAAGTGCAAAGCATTTCAGTTACGGAAGCGCAAAGCAGAGCTGAGATAGATATTCAGATAGCTACTGCTCAAAGATACCCCCGTGATGTGGAACGAGCTATTCAGAACGTGATCGCAGTTGTTTCCCGTGATAAGGAGTTGGCACAGTCATGTGTTTATTCCCTTCCGAGAGCCGGAAAGGAAATATCAGGAGCTTCGGTACACCTCGCACGCTTCCTCGCATCGGAGTACAAGAACCTGAGGATTGATTCAAAGATCGTTGAAATAGGTGATACGATGATTACTGCTCAATCCGTATGCTTAGACCTTCAGAACAATTACGCCCTGAGGACCGAAGTGAAAAGAAGGATTGTGGATAAGAACGGACAGCGTTTTAAGGATGACATGATAGTAGTTACCTGTAACGCTGCACTTGCGATAGCTACCCGAAACGCCATACTTCAGGTCATCCCCGTTACTGCAGTCAACAAAGTTTATTTCGCTGCTAAACAAGCGATCATCGGAGACCTTACAGATGAACAGAAGATGCTGAAGCGCCGAAAAGAGATACTTGACGGTTTTCATAATACGTTCAACGTATCTGAAGCGGAAGTCCTAGCCCTGTTGGAGCTTGAAACTGTTAATCAGATCAAGGAGGCTCAAATGCTCACACTCGTAGGGTTGGCACAGGCAATTCAGGATGGTGACACTACCGTAGCTGAAGCCTTTGGAAAAGGAACAACCTCAAACATCACTAAAGAAACAAAATCAAAGGTTGATGAAGCTATTAAGAAGGCTCAGGAAAAGAGAGCAAAAGGAGGAAAGTTACTATGAAAATAAAATCTGATAATACTCCAACCGTCACTAATAATGAAGATGTTTGGAAAGAAGAAATGAATGCTTTGTATGAAGTTAAACTTGGTATTAACACACTAAGGAGACTTGGATATGAAGTAACCTGTATTATTAAAAAGACCTTTTTATTAATTAACTCTAAAGTAGATGATAACACCTGAAATAGCAAAAAAGAGAAAAGGAGGTATTGGTGGCTCTGAAGTCGGGGCAATACTCGGACTTAGTAAATGGAGTTCACCATATCAGGTTTGGCTGAGGAAGACCGGTAGAGATACCGGCTTTACCGGCAACAAATACACCCGTGCAGGAATCATTCTTGAGTCTGCAGTATCTCAGTATTTTGAAGAAGAAACAAAATACCGGATCATTAAAACATCAGCAAAGAGCAAGGTGTATCAGCATGCAAAGTATGACTTCGCGATAGGTATGCCTGATCGCCTGTTCGTTTCACCTGAGAAGATAGGGAAAGGTGTTCTTGAGTGCAAGACCGTTCAGGGGATGATTGATGATGTACCTGAGGATTGGTTCTGCCAACTACAATGGTATCTTGGAGTCGTTGGTGCAGGATATGGAAGCGTCGCATGGTTGGAACGTGGAGTAGATTTCAAATACAAGGAATATGAATATGATCCTGAATTCTTCGGGTTCATGATAAGTAAGGTAGAACCGTTTTGGAAGGAGAACATTCTTAAAGATATTCCACCTGATCCGATAGATATTCGTGATGTGATCCTGATGTATAATAAACATACGGAGTCAAAGTCCATTGAAGCCACACTTGAAATGCTCGCCGTTCACAAGCAGATCGTTGATCTTAAAGCCCTCATAAAGGAACGTACTGAAGAACTTACTACGCTTGAGGATACCGTAAAGTTTGCTATGTTGGATGCAGAAGCGGTGATGATTGGAACAAAGCCTATATTCACATGGCGATCTACCGCCCCCGTGAAACGGTTTGATAAAGACCGGCTGATGATTGAACAGCCTGAAATTTATAAGCAGTATATCACAGAAGAAGCAGGAAGCAGGAGATTCTTAACCAAGAATTATGACAAAACGAGAACAGATAATTCAAAATGTTAGTTAAATAAACAGAAACTATGACACTTATAAACAATAGGTGGGTTGATGCAAATAATAATTCTTGGAGTGTAAATATTGAAACGGAAGAATCATCAACACTAAAAAGTAAATCATTAATTAATTGCTCCGGTTGCTCCGGTTGCTCCAATTGCTCCGGTTGCTACGGTTGCTCCGATTGCTCCGGTTGCTACGGTTGCTACCGTTGCTCAGGTTGCTCAGGTTGCTTCAGTTGCGCCGATTGCTACGGTTGCTACCGTTGCTCCGATTGCTCCGATTGCTCCGATTGCTACGATTGTTCTGATTGTTCCAAGTATAAGAATAATCCTCAGCGTTATGTAACTCCGTTTATCGGAAGCAGAAATTCACAGACATTAATTTATTGGACGAACAAAGATGATGTTCAAATAATCTGCGGTTGTTGGAGAGGTAATATTAAAGAATTTGAAGATAGGGTAAGAGATGTTCATGCAGAAACTGAATATCTAAGT
>Ga0208980_10000040_pt1 | contig 54254 bp, 35 predicted proteins | sample WetSurMetagenome_3_FD_187993 | JGI IMG/M metagenome (GOLD analysis project Ga0208980, IMG submission 187993) | Wetland microbial communities from Twitchell Island in the Sacramento Delta, sample from surface sediment Aug2011 Site A1 Bulk (version 2) | ecosystem: Environmental > Aquatic > Marine...
TCTTAATACAAGCAGAAATATAACATTAGGGGCAGATTTAACCATAAATGGAGCCCTTACTCTTACGGCTGGTACTTTTACTGTAGGCCCAAGGACACTCACTTTAAATGGACCCGCAATCGCCGGAACACCTGGTAACTTGATAGCTGTCGCTACATCAAGTTTATCTTTTGGCGGGTCTTCTGCCGGAGTTATTATTCCCAGCAGTGTTACAAATCTGAATAATCTTATAATAAATAATGCAAATGGTGTTACCATGAATAGTAACATCACTCTTGCAGCCGGTGGAGTCTTGACTCTCACAAGCGGTATTGTACAGGCCGGAACGAATACTCTGAAAATTACTAACACAAATCCTGCTACATCTATAGTCTGGACATCGGGCTCTTTTATAAATGTTACTGCTGGTTCTCTGGAAAGAACATTAACCGCAAATCTGGTTGGAGCAGGTAATAATTATTTGTTCCCCATAGGAGACGGGGGAGTTTTTAAGGGTCTTAACCTCAGGGATGTAAATACGGGTGCCACTGGTCCTATACTTAGAGCGTCAGTTAGCGCTACAGGTGCTTTGACCGGTGATGGGTCAACTATTGGTCCTGTTGACCCACGCTATTGGTCTCTTATAAATTTAAACAGCGGAAATTTAATAAGTGCAAAGGTAGAACTGTATGAAAGTGGCTTGGATTTTTCAAAGACAATCGGTATGTCATCCGCTGTTGCAGGAGATTATGCAGCAATTGGCGGCTCAAGTAATACTTCCTCAATAATATCACCAACTGTACTTAACCCTGGTCCATATTTCTGTATTGGAGCCAGCATACTTGATACCTATTATTCCTACCAGACAGGTGACTGGAATACACCAACTACCTGGACATCGGACCCTAGTGGCACACTGCAATTTGGGAATACGGTACCAGGTGACAATGATAAAGTGGTAATCCTTTCAGGACGTACTGTTTCTTTGCCAGCTGATATAACTACTCTGAATCTTAATATTACTGTTGAAGCAGGTGGCTTTTTCGATCAGAATGTCTACAGGTTTACTAATTCAATATATGCTCTTCGCGGCCAGGGAACAATTAAACTGGCATCCGTAAATTTCCCTGCCGCAGTAATTAATACATTTATTAATGCCGGGGGAGGGACGACCGAATACAACAATGCAGCTGATTTTACATTACCTGCTACGCAAACTACTTACAATAATTTAACTATCAATACCTCGGGCTTTATTGCCACTCAATTAAGCAACATCACTTTAAATGGTAATTTATATATTAAAAGCGGAACATTTCAGATCAATAATAACATTTCCGCTGCAAAGCTTACGCTCACAATCAATGGAAACGTAACTGTTGATAATGCAGGTTCTATTTCAGTTGGCAATGGCGTTACCAACCCCGCCATCGGAGCCGTTACTGTCGGTGGTGTGGCACCTTTCATTAACTACTATACTTACTTCCATACAGTAATTATAAAAGGTAATTTTATAAACAATGGTAGTGTCAAGTTTACCAATCTTCCTTATCCTATTTATAATGCTTTCCCTCCCACAGTAGTAGGGCCCACTTCTGGTGCAGCTTCGGTATATTTTCAGGGAGCAAGTGATAATACTTTGGATTGCAACGGGGTTACTAATTTCTATAACCTTGTCCTTGATAAGGGAATTGACCAGACTTTTAAATTCACTATTAATTCGACCGACTATGCAAACTTCAGATTATTTGGGGCAAATACAATAGCCACTGAAGCTGCTCCTTCAAGCAATCCAAATCTCAGAAAAGCATTATGGATCCGAAACGGCACTCTCATATTAAAAGGATCAGTGATTATCCCTTCACTTTCTGAAGGTATTGCCGCTAATTCAGATTATTATATCCCTTCGAATGGATCTTTAATTGTTGACGGTGTTGATGTGGTTGTGCTTTCAAGTGCCGATGATTACAGAGAAATCAATACAGCATATACGGTTACAGCTCCGGATAATGCAACAATAGGTGTTACAAAGGGTGGATTCAGTGCTATGGATATTTTTGGTAAACTGCAAATAAACAATGGTTATCTTTCAGCACGGGAGTCAGCGGGATTAATCACTTCAAATATTGCTTCCGGGCAATTGATTATCAATGGGGGGATTGTTGATGCCAAACAGTTTCTTTCCTCTACCGGTTCGGCATCATATACACAAACCGGAGGCGTTTTTATTCTCCGGGGTCGTTTTCAACGGACACCAGTAGCTTATTCAACTGTTGCTGACCTTACAAATGTTTCAGTTTCAACCTTAAATACATCCAGAGCAACTAATGGCATCAGTACAGGGTTTGGTTCATTCAACCTTGAACAGACGACCAATATTTTTACAATGTCAGGGGGAACAATCCGTATTTATGACGTATGTGGTATTGCCGGTGGAGAACAGGAAGCATGTGATGTGAAATCATCCGCATCTAACTTTAATGTAACTGGTGGCACATTGGAAATCAGGCCGACTACAGGAACTGTTTTGGCTGATGCTGTTAACTACTTGATCAACACAAATGCACCATTGAACAATTTGCTGATTGATCGTGCAAGCAGTGCTTCGGTCGTTCAATTAAATACATCTCCTTTGGTTGTTCTTAGGAACATTATCCTTACTTCTGGAGATTTTTCAGCAAATAATCTCAACATTACAATAGGTGGAGATTTCTCTATTGCAGGCGGAACTTCCTATACACCTGGAACCAACACAACTATTTTTAATGGAACAGGAGATCAATCATTCACGATTAACCTTGCAACACCACTTTCATTGAACAAGCTGACCATTGACAAACCCGCCGGTATTGCTTTAAACTTAGCAGGTACACAAACCACTATAAATGTTGCCGATAATTTCAGTCTTGTTAAGTGCACCCTAAATGATAATGGCAACACAATTAACATTGCAAAGAATGTTTACAATTCGGGTATCCATAGCGGAAATGGTAAGATCGTTCTAAACGGGACACTAACCCAGACTATTGATGGGGATGGTGTTTTTGGTAATCTTGAGTTGAATAATACCAATGCTGCTGCTGCTCCGGTTTCCCTGGTAGCAAATAGTACAATTAACGGAAATCTTACCTTTTCACAGGACAAGCTTTTAAATATTGCAACATATAATTTAAGACTTAACCCGACTGCTTCGATTGTAAATATTGGGCCGTTAAGGTATATAAGATCTGCAGGAAATGCCGGTGATGGCGGACTTACGAGAGTTTATGCTTCCCCTTCAACTCTCAGCTTTCCGGTCGGAGTTGTTAATTATACTCCGGCTTCACTTGGCTTAAGCTCCGCGCCAACAGCTTATGGTTCAATAACAGTTATCCCGGTTAACTACGGACATCCGAACGTAACTGCACCTGCCAGAAGTCTTACTTATTTCTGGCGTGTCAAATCTACAGGATTTACGCTGGGTACAGCCACTGTTACCCATGGATATTCATACGATCAGAGCAATGTAGTAACAGGTGGTGATGTGACTGAGGATGAATATGTAGCCGCACGGTTTAATAGTTCAACAAGCAGCTGGACAAAAGGTACATCTGTTGATGTTGATGAAACTAATAATATAATAGGGGAACCGGGAACCGGAAGCTTCCTTGAAAACGTGCCTTTTATTGATGGTGATTATACCGCAGGAGATGATAATCCTATCAGTCCATTCGGAATTCCGACTATTTATTACAGCAGACAAAGTGGTCTTTGGAGCAATTTAAACACCTGGTCCCTAACAAGTCATACAGTAAATAATCCACCTGCAGTAGAACCTGGAGCATCGGACATTGTTATAATCGGGGACAGAGATAGTGTTTATCTGTCAACAAATACTACAGTTCCAAATACAGGCAGCAGAAGCTGTTCCACACTTCAGATTGAGGCTGGTTCAGCTTTGGATATTGGATATAATCCGAGCTCGGTATTCAGTCTTGTTGTTTCTCATCCCAATGGAAATGGAAATTTTAGACTAACTACAAATTTTAATTCTCCCTCAACCTTCGTTTTCCCTTCAGGCGATTTTTCTGATTTTAATGTTAATATGGGAACAACAGAATTATATACGACTAATTCTGGCGCTGGAACAACATATTATTTACCTGAGACAGCCTCCTCTTATGGCAACCTGATAATATCGCCTCTTGGGGGATCTAATGTTATTTTCCCTAACAGAGATCTTACAATCTATGGAAATTTAATTACCCGTGGACAAAATGCTGATTCCTGGTTTGCAATGTCATGGGGCACTACTTATCCTGGTCCGGTAGCTGCAATACCGAAAACAGTAACAGTAAACGGTAACCTTGATATTCAGGGAGGTTCATTTGGCTGGTATCAGAATGGCGCAATTGCCCAGAATATTGTCGTAAATGGTAATGTAATTGTGGCACCCCTGTCTGGTATTGATGATTGGGGTGGTGCTTCCAATCAAAGGTTGTCGATCGGGGGAAATTTAATAAACAATGCAAACGGACTTGTAAACGCGCCAGCGGGTTCCAGGGCATGGTGCCGTTTTACAAATATCCCGATAACATTCTTTGGCAACACTTCGGCAAGTATAACCAATACTTTAGGTACTCCCTCAACAACATTTGGCCAGGTCGATATAAATAAAGGGACATCACAGGCAACCACACTTACCTGTAACATTGGGGGAACACTTTCCAGTCCGGCTGATAACTGGCTATTCCTGCAAAACGGAACGTTCAGATATATGCGAACCGACCCTGGCACGGATTTCACAATTTCAACTACTACACCTTTTTCAGTTTCTTCAACCGCCGGATTGTATATTGATTATGCCAATGCCAATAACAGGAATATACTTATCGGTAATGCTGCAAGCAATAATGGCGATCTGATACTGAACGGGAAACTCACTTTGATCCGCGGAAATGTTTATATCGGACAAATTGCTGCTCCCGCTAACAATAACGATATTGAATATTCCGGCGGCGGAGCTTCTGATATTGAAATACAAGGTGGAAATCTTGTGGTAAATGGCCAGGTCCGCAGAAATACTTCTACAACAAATGGGATTCTTACTTATTCACAGAGCGGTGGTTCTATTATTATAAACGGGAATGGCTCAAATGCAGGTTATGCTAAACTGGAGGTGTTAAATGAAGGTAGCGGGTTTAATATGTCGGCTGGTACCTTGACTATTGTTCGCGGAGGGGGTACCACTTATGGCGATTTGTATTTAAGACCTGCAAGTTCCTCTGTAACCGGCGGGACGATCATATTTACCAACGTAATCCCAAACACTCTTCAGAACTATTTAATAGATGCTAATATCCCATTAAATAACCTGACCATTACAGGTGCTGCAGTGGCAGGATTAAATGCTAACCTGGGGCTTCTTGTAAGTCCTTTGGTTCTTAATGGATCATTAACCCTGAGTAACACCCAAAGCATATTTACTACTAATAATATCAACGTTTCACTTAAAGGCAACTTTGATAACAGTGGTAGCTATAATTTTGGCACCAATACTACAACATTTAATGGTGGAGTTCAGGTAATTACCGGAAGTTCAGTAACTAATTTTAACAATCTGGATGTATTATCAACTAACTCTCTTACTGTAAATAATAATTTTTCAGTAAACCAGAATTTATTGATAGGGAGTGGCAATCTGATACTTGGAAGCAATAAAGTAATACTTTCAGGGAACCTCTCAAATAACGGTGCATATACCGACGATAACACTTCGGGAGGCATAAGTATAGCAGGTACAATTCAGCAACTTATATCCGGAACAGGAGCATACGGTAAGCTTGAGATCAATAATAATTCAGGCGCCAGGCTGAGCAACGGTATCATGCTTCAAAACGACCTTGTGCTTACTCATGGAATTTTCGATATTAACTCAAATCTTCTTACGCTGAGTCAGAACAGCAACATCATCGGAGTGCCTGGCATTACAAATATGATTATGTCCGATGGAGTTACCAGTAGCTTAGGAGTCAGGAAGTACTTTACCCCAGGCCCTCAATCATTTACATTTCCAGTCGGAATTGCCGGCAAATACACCCCAGCCATTTTTACGATTACTGCGAACAATACTGTTGGATACATCAATGTTAATCCTGTTGACAATTCTCATCCTAGTGTATTAGATCCGATGAATGTCCTGAAATACTACTGGCAGATAGAAAGCTCCGGAATTTCTGGTTTTAATGGAAGCCTTTTGCTCCAATATCTGCCCGGGGATGTTTTTGGTGTTGAAAGTGATTATGTTGCTGCAAGACTCGAACTGCCCGGTAGTTACTGGTACAAAGCTCCTGTTGGGCCAGCCACAGATAATGTAAACGAAACAACTCATCAGATAACATTCAATTATACTGGAAGCAGCAATCTCAGCGGAGATTATACAGCTGGCAACGATAGTGCAATCCCAGATGAATTAGCTGATTACAGGTCAAATAAGGATGGGGACTGGTCAGATGAAACAATCTGGACACCAGTTGGTTCTTCACCTCCCTGTCCTGCCGATGGCCCAATTGGTAGTAATGTCATCATTGACCATATTGTAACTATTGATATTAACAATATTTCTGTTTTAAGCACAACAGTTAACAACGAACTAAGAATAGTCTCATCTACCTTCGGGCATAACCTTGGAAATGTAAGTGGTAATGGGAAAATTTATATGGAAAAAGGGAATCTCCCCGGTGGCAATTATGCATCCTTTATTGATTGTTCTGGAAACGGAACAATAGAATATGGAGGAACTGGTAATTATACAATAATTGCATCTCAGTTCGACAATCTGCCTAATATGTTTGTTTCAGGAACTGGCACCAGGGTAATACCAAATAAGAATTTAACAATCTGTAAAAGACTCGTAATTGACGGCCCTGCACTCGACAATGGTGTAAACAATAGCAACCTTATAATTGGAGGAACAATGGAGCGCTATAATTCCGGATCTTTTATAAGCGGCTCCGGAGTGTTCCCGGCCTCAACTGTTACTTTTGCCGGTACATCAGTCCAGACTCTTGGAGGACCTACCGGTGACTTTACAGGAGCTAACAGGCTAAATAATCTTGAGATTAATAACCCATCAGGGTTGAACATAGGTGTCAATGGATCAGTGGAGGTTAACAATGAACTTCTCCTCACAAATGGTGTCATAAATACAACTGCTGCCAATAAACTCACATTATTAAGTACATCTTCATCTGCCATAACTCCTGCCGGAGGTAGTCCAATTTCTTTTATCAATGGTCCCCTGATCAAACAAATAGTCAACGGAACCGGGTTCCTTTATCCCATTGGAAAAGGAACAACAAAGGGACATAATTTTACACTCACTTCAACTGCCGGAACCTCACTTTTCTGGACTGCCGAATACTTTACCCCTAATCCTACTGCAACTTCCTTAACTCCACCTTTAATAGTAGCCAATACTATGGAATATTGGAGTGTCAGTACTACTGTTGGAACTACATGCAAAGTCAAAATCGGATGGGATCCTAAAAGTGATCTGACACCACTGATGACAGTAAATGGCCTGGCTGATATGCGGGTAGCGGAATATAATACAGGTTCATGGAATGAACTGGCATCGACAGCTTCTGGGAATAATAATATAGGAGATGTTGAAACAACAAATAATGTCAATATTTCTACCGCTCCAAAGGATTATACAACAGCCAGCATTACAACGACAATTGCAATGGCTTTATTAACTCCGGCAGGTCCGGTTTGCGGATCAGCAGGAATACCAGTAACTTTCACTTCATATTTTCCTATCAATTTAAATTATACACTCGACTATACTATAGATGGCGTTCCGCAGGCAAGCGTCAATGTAACATCTTTACCTTATGTTTTACCAACACCTGTTCCGGGAGCTTACAGATTAACCGGATTCAAATATAATAATGGAACTACCACAGGGGTAGTTGATGATGGCATTGTAAATGTATATGCCAGCCCTACTATTTCAGATGCAGGCCCAGATCAATCTTTATGTGGACTTTCGGGAACAATTTTGGCAGGAAATGACTCTTCACCTTATTCAGGTTTATGGACAATTGTCAGCGGTGCAGGTGGTACTTTGATTAATAGTACTCTTAATAACACAGTTTTTACTGGAGTCTTGGGATTAACCTATACTCTGCGATGGACAATCAGCAATTTTGCCTGTTCCTCTTCAGATGAGGTGGTAATATCATTCCCAGTTGTTGCTGCGCGTCCTTCTAATTTCATCTCGGCACCTAACCCTGTTTGTCAGGGTTCTTCAGGAAATGTCTATACAGTTCCGAATGTTTCCGGGAATACCTACAACTGGGCTTATACCGGTACAGGTCACACAATAAATGGAACAGGCAATTCAGTAACCATCGATTTCAATGCAACTGCCACAAGCGGTATATTAAGTGTAACTGCGACAAATGCCTGCGGAACTAGTGCACCCAGGACCCTGGCAATAACTGTTACTCCATTCCCGGTTGCAACCTTTAGCTATACAGGAACTCCATACTGCCAGAATGCAGCAAATCCTTTGCCAACTTTCAGTGGCGGTGGCAGGGCAGGAATATTTTCATCTACAGCCGGCTTGGTTTTTGTAAATACTGCAACCGGCCAGATTGATTTAGCTGCAAGCACATCTGGAAGTTATATAGTAACAAATACAATAGTGGCATCAGGTGGCTGTGGGGTGGTAACAGCAACAAGTCCAATTACTATTTCCGGACTGATTTGGACCGGAGCATCGGGTACCGACTGGAATGTTCCGGGAAACTGGTCTTGCGGATTTATACCTTATCTAACAACAGTTGTTCAAATACCAAACATGCCGAACAAGCCCGTTCTCAACGCAGGGGCAACAGGTACTGTTAATAATTTAACAATAGAAACAGGATCATCTTTAATAATCTCGGGAAATACTTTGCAGATCACAGGTACAATCACAAATAATGGGACCTTTGATGCCTCGAACGGTACAATTTTAATGAACGGATCATCAGCTCAGACCATTGGAGCTTCTGTTTTCAACAGCAACACAATCATGAATCTGACCATCAGCAATGCTGCCGGGGTCAGTCTCCTGGGACCGCTTAATGTTACCGGAATCGTTAATATTCAGAATGGGGCTCTTGCTTCAGCCGGATACTTAACTCTGGTCTCATCAGCATCAGGTACAGCATTAATAGATGGTTCAGGTGCAGGAACAGTAACAGGAAATATTACCATGCAGCGATATATACCTTCCGCTTATAGTTATAAGTATGTCAGCTCGCCATTCCAGGCTGCAACTGTAAACGAATTTGGTGATGACCTTAATCTAGCAGATTTCTTTCCCACATTTTTCAGATATGATGAAAGCAGCACAAGTTCAGGCTGGGTCGATTATGTAATAACTACCAATCCGCTGGATATCCTTGAAGGATATGCTGCCAATTTCGGGTCCTCAGCAGTTCCCCTAACGGCCGATATTTCCGGAGTAGTTAATGACGGAGCTCTTTCAGTCACTCTTTATAATCACAACAACACTTACACTCAGGGGTTTAACCTTGTTGGCAATCCATACCCCTCTCCTATTAACTGGGACGCCGCTTCCGGATGGACCAAGACAAATATTGACAATGCTCTTTATTACTTTAAAGCAAGTACAACCGATGAGTATGGAGGAACTTACAGTACTTATATCAACGGGATCTCGAGCGATGGTCTGGCAACAGCCATTATTCCATCGATGCAAGGATTTTTTGTTCATGTTTCCGACGGTTCTTATCCTGTAACAGGGACATTAGGATTAAACAACAGTGTTAGAATTACCGATCTCACACATCCCTTTCTGAAATCAGAAGAAAAAGGTCAATTCCCCTTGATCCGTTTAGGGGCTACCTTTGCAGATAATATAACTCCTACCGATCCAATAGTAATCTATTTTGATGAAAAAGCACAGACAGGATTCGACTCTTATCTCGATGCCTTTAAGCTGATGAATACTGATTATTATGCACCAAGTCTTTATGCTTTTGGTGCTGATGGGACAAAGTTATCAATTGACGCTCTACCGGAAACACAGGATACTCTTTGCACGATCCCGCTTGGTCTGAAAACTTATATAGATGGTTATATTGTTTTTAAGATTATTAATATATCGGAGAACCTTCCCGATATGAAAATTAATATTTCTGACATAGTGGCAGGTACTAAAAGTGATTTGCTTAATAATAATGAATACAAAGTCTACCTGGAGGCGGGAGAATATAAGGACAGGTTTTTCCTTAACATTTCAGAAAAAGGAACTGAAATTCCGGATACAACTTCAAATAATAATCTGTTCTCCGTTTACAGTTCACATGGGGTTATAAAAGTCTATGTAAACACCGAAAAGACAGGTCCCGGTGTGCTTTCAATTTACAACCTGGCAGGTCAGGTCCTATTTGTTGATAAAATTATCGAGCCTGGTTATTATGAGTTTAATCCGGGCTTAAAAGATGGCATTTATATTGTCAGATTTATGTCGGTGACATACCAGGATTCAAAAAAGATATTTATACAGAACAGATGATATCAGCCAACATAAGCAACTGCTGGTCCCGGATTATTTTTATAATACCGGTTTTATTGATATATTCAGTATCTCTGGAGTTAAAAGCCCAGGAACCGCCACCGCGTCCAATCAGGATAAATGAAACAGCCCAGACTTTAAGGTTCGGCGCTTTTTATCTTGGTGCTTCCGGAGGAACAGTAATAATAGATCCTTCCAGCTCACGCACCTCAACCGGCGATGTGGTTCTACTCGGTTTGGGATATCCTTTTTCAGCAGCTTTGTTTGAAGTTCATGCCCATCGGGGTACAGTTGTTGGAATCCTTTTTGGACCAGCGGTTACCCTCACAGGAACGCCTTCGGGATCGATGACATTACGTATAGATAGTTCAAATCCAACATCACCATTTGTATCAACTGTTAACTTTAATATAGCAATACCATTGTACATAGGCGGAACCCTTACAGTTGGAAATTCTGTGGCTAATCCGCCTGGCAGCTATACCGGAACATTTTCAATAACAATAGTCCGGGAATAACCAGGCTTATAAATATTAATTAATAACTAAAATGACGTTCAGAAAAGCATACTCCAATATTCTCGGCACAGGAAGTATGCGCTCAATTCTGACCACTTTTAGCATTTTTTTCCTGTTTCTTTTAATAATTTCAGGTCAGGGCAAGACATTTTCACAGGATTTACCCGAATATGATGAAATCTCTGTCTTCCTTGAGATCCCAGGTGTAGGAGGAAGCGAGATTGATGCCCTGATTAAAACAGAAGAATTATATCTGCCAGTAATCGACCTGTTTGATTTTCTGAAAATAAGGAATGTGCCTTCTACAGGATTGGAAGACATTTCAGGATTTTTCCCGAACCCGGATGCTACCTATAGTATTAACAGAACTAAAAACCAGATAATTTACCAGGATAAGATATTTGAACTTGAATCAGGAGACCTTATCCGTACTGAATCTAACCTTTACCTCAAATCCTCATATTTTGGTAAGGTATTTGGCCTCGAATGCAAATTCAACTTCAGGTCACTTTCAGTCAATATTACAAGTAAGCTTGAATTGCCTCTTATCAGGGAAATGAAGCAGGAGGAAATGAGGCGCAATATAGCACGTCTTAAAGGAGAAGTCCAGGCTGATACAAATGTAGGACGGACTTATCCAAAGTTCAAATTTGGTATGGCCGACTGGTCAGCATATTCTTCGCAGGAGATAAACGGCATATCTGATGTTAGGCTTACCCTGGCTCTGGGATCAATGATTGCAGGTGGAGAAGCTACAGCTAATTTATATTATAACAGTACTGAACCGTTTACTGAGAAACAGCAATACTATTTATGGCGATATGTAAATAATGATTTTGCTCCAATGAGGCAGGTTATGGCAGGTAAAATTTTTACAAATTCAATTTCCACGATTTTTAATCCTGTTATCGGAGTTCAACTTACTAATACCCCCACTACTTACAGAAGGTCATTTGGTTCATATACACTCACCGACAAAACTGAACCTGGCTGGATTGTTGAGCTTTATGTAAACAATGTCCTGGTAGATTATGTTAAAGCTGATGCTTCAGGTTTTTATACTTTTCAGATACCGCTTGTATATGGGAATTCACTTGTTAAGCTCAAGTTTTTCGGCCCATGGGGTGAGGAAAGAATACTTCAAAAGAACATAGTTGTTCCATATAATTTTCTGCCCGAAAAGACCCTGGAATATACACTAAGCGGAGGTATTGTTGAAGACACCCTGAAAAGCAGGTTTTCACGTGCAACCGTCAATTATGGTGCAACCCGGAGCCTTACTATCGGCGCGGGTGCTGAATATCTCTCATCAGTGACGTCTCAGCCTTTCACTTCATTTCTTAGTGCTTCTCTCAGGGTAACCAATAACCTCCTTATTTCGGGTGAATATGCCTTCGGAGTAAGGGCCAAAGGAATCCTGTCCTACAGGCTTCCATCCAACCTTCAGTTAGACCTTAACTATACGTGGTATGATAAAGAACAGAAAGCAATATTCTATAATTACAGGGAAGAACGCAAAGCATCATTATCAATGCCGCTTAAAATTGGAAAGCTCAATACTTTCCAACGATTAGCACTTTACCAGATAATCCTACCTGCTTCAAAATATATAACAGGAGAATGGCTGATTTCAGGCTCTCTTTTCGGTGTTAACGCGAATCTTACAACATACGCTCTCCTGCTTCCGGAGGTAAAGCCTTATCTGTACAGTGACCTTTCGTTCTCTTTCAGGCTCCCGGCAGGTTTTATTTTTATGCCGCAGGTTCAATATGGCTATACAGAGAACAAAATCTTTTCTGCAAAAGCAAGGCTCGAAAAATATGTTTTTAAACATGGATTTATCAATCTGTCGTATGAACAGAACTTCAACAATAACATGAAACTGGCAGAAGTAGGATTCCGGTATGATTTTTCATTTGCCCAGACAGGCGCATCAGTAAGACAATATAACAATAAAACTACTTTTATCGAATATGCAAGAGGAAGCCTTATAAATGACAGAAAAACAAAATATCTCGGCTTTGACAATCGAACAAATGTCGGAAGGGGAGGAATCTCTGTGGTTCCGTTCCTTGATTTAAATGGTAACGGGAAAAAAGATCCTGGAGAACCCAGGGTATATGGATTAAATCTCCATTCAAATGCAGGACGCATTGAAAAAAGTGACCGCGATACCACTATCAGGATACTGGGTCTGGAACCTTATACAAACTGTTTCATTGATATAGATCCAAACAGTTTTGAAAAAGTTTCCTGGAGACTGCAAAAACAAACTTACAATGTAGCAGTTGATCCAGAAATCGTGAAACTTGTCGAAATCCCCATAAATATTGTTGGTGAAGCAACCGGCTATGTGCTTCTTGAAAGTAAAGGGGATAAATCAGGTCAGGGACGGATTATTGTCAGTTTCTTTGACAGTCATCTAAATCTTATCGGTAAAACTCTTACCGAAGATGATGGTTATTACAGTTATTTCGGGCTCCAGTCAGGAACATATAGTGTCAGGATCGATACAGCCCAGCTGCGAAAACTTGAAATGACCTCATCTCCTGAAATTCTACAGTTTAGTGTTGCTAATGGTATTGATGGTGATATTGCCGATAAACTTGATTTTGTGTTGAAAATGATTCCACGCGATTCAACAGAAATCCCTGTTCCTGCACCTGAAATACCAGTTACCGTAAAAGATACATCCTTTATAATCATTCATGAACTGTCCGAGGAAGTCTATACAATTACACAAGATAGCTGGGCTATTCAGATAGGAGCATTCAAGAGCAGATCGTACGCTGAAGGTTTCCAGAAGATGCTTGAAAAAGAGCTTGGTAAAGATGTCCAGATTACAATCGCTGGTGATTATTACCGCGTCCGGATACTAGAACTTCCGACCCGTGAGGAGGTCGATGAAAATGTCGTCAAGCTTAACAAACTCGGATTTAAGGAACTGTGGATAATCCACCTGTTAGCAAGACAACAGCAAAGAGTGCTGATCACAAAAGAAGATTCGCTGGCAAGAATAAGGGAAACAATTATTTCAAAAGAAGTGCCACTATCGACAGCTGAAACAACAGCATTACAGTTGGGTATCTTCCGAAAGATTTCCGATGCAATTGCTCTGCGTCAAACACTCTCAGCAGAATCAAGGGAAAAGGCTAAGATTATTTATGAAGGCGGATATTATAAACTGATTTTACCTCAGCTGCCAATACTTGACCCTACAGTTCTGAATGCAATTAATGATCTTGCACCATCATTAGGCCGACTTGATTTAAAAGATTCCTGGAAACTTCCTTCCATTCAAATACCTTTGGAAGAGCCTATCCTTAAGGAACCTGTTATAATCCAGAAGGCTTTCGTGAAATCCGATACAACAATAATTGTGACAACCTGGAAGCCTGACAAGCTTGTGATAGCAGAAAAACCAAATATTGGAGAACCTGCTATTGCACTTCAGGTTGCTATTTATCATAAGGAATCCCAGGCTTTAAAGGCACAGAAAAAAATAATGTCTAAACTTAATCTGCCGGTTGAAATTGTCAGACAGTTTGATTATTACCATGTAATAGTTACGGGATTCTACACCAGGGAACAGACCTTTGAATACTACCCTGAATTGGCTGGTCTCGGATTCCCGGGGATCACTCTTTTAGAAAACTACAAAAAACAGAAATGATCTTATAGGAAACTTCTGTCCTTATCAATAAATCATTCAGTGCTACTTGACTTTGGCATCTGGATAATGTAATTTTATATTTTTAATATCCGGCGTACTTATGGCTGGGAATTATAAAGATCCACTACAGTTCTGGCAGGAACTTAAACAAAGAAAAGTAGTCCGCGCAATGACAGTGTACATTGCCGGCGCCTTTGCGTTGTTGCAGGCTGTCGATATGATCTTCCCCCGCATCGGCCTTCCTGCATGGAGTGTTACCCTTGTAATAGTATTACTGGCTGTCGGTCTTATTGTTGTAATCATTCTTACATGGATATATGACATTACTCCGGAAGGCATTAAGAGAACCAGCGATCTGGATAAAACCGGAGACGAGGAGAAAGCTGACTCTGAATTTGTACTTCCCGGCTGGGAATCAACAGTTTCTCAATCGCGAGAAGAACTGATTTCATATAACAATTTACTCTATTCAAAAAACGCCCTGCAAAGCAAAAGGAAAGGCAGAATATACAGTTACAGCTCTTTTATAGTCATTATTGCAGTTGCAGTTCTTTTCACTTTCTCGAGCGCAAATACTGTTCCATTTGCCGAGCGGGACTGGGTAGTAATAACCGACTTTGAAAATCTTACAAACAATACGGTTTTCGACAAATCGCTCTATACCGCTTTTTCGCTCACTGCAAATCAATCGAGGTATATTAATATCTTACCGAGGTCCAGAATGCTTGAGACAATGTCAAGAATGAAAATCAAGGACAGAGAAACTGTTGATGATAAAACCGGAAGAGAGATTGCGATAAGGGAAGGAATTGATATTTATATTGTACCCAGCATAAGTGAGGTCGGAAACAAGTATGTAATCGCCGCAAAAATAATGGATTCGAAGTCAGGCGATCTTCTGAGATCAGAAATAATTAATGCTGAAAACCAGGATGAAATTCTCGGAAAGCTTGATCTGTTGAGTAAAAGGTTACGCCGTCACCTTGGTGAATCCAGGTATAAAATTGCAGGCCAGGATAAACCCTTAAAGCAGGTGACGACTTCATCGCTTGAAGCTCTTAAACTTTATTCCATGGGAATTGACCGTCATTTGATGATGGATTTTAAAGGTGCCAGAGGTTATTACGAAAGCGCTTTAAAAGTTGATACCGGTTTTACATCAGCAAAAGCATCGCTTGGAAATTTGCTGATTGAAAAATATGATGATGAAAAAGGACGTGAATTGCTTGATCAGGCTGTCAGATCAGCTGATAAACTGACAGAAAGAGAAAGGCTTGGAATACTCACATTTCATGCTCTGAATGTTGAAAAAAACATTCCAAAAGGCATCGAATACGCAAAGATGAGGATTGAGTTGTACCCCGACGATGCAGCTGCCAGAAATAACCTGGGATGGCTGTACATGACTTCAGGACAGTTTGAGGAGGCCTTAAAAGAATATAAGGCAACCGTCAGGATATTTCCGGATATGCCCCTTACATATGGTGGAATAGAATGGATATATCTCGAAAAGCTTGGAAGGATTGATTCTGCAATGGTATGGGTCGAAAAAATGATGAACGATAATCCCGGTAATGTTTGGGGGTATTTTTATCTGGGTTCTGCTTATCTGGGTCTCGATAGTCTTTCAAAGGCAGAGACAGCTTTCAGGAAAGCTTATGAAATCAATCCTGATTTCTCTATGAATACATATCGTCTGGCTCACGCTTTGCGCCTTATGGGGAGGTATGATGAAGCAATAGGTATATTAAAAAAAGTCAGGGAAAGCAATCAGGATGAAATTTCAGCACTTTATGACCTGGGCATTAATTATCAATCTATGGGTAATCATAAAGAAGCAATAAAGTATTATTCCGAATATAAAAAAATTGCAACCGGAGTATGGACGAAAACTTACCCGGATTTACCTGAGACATATTTTGCTATAGGTGCAATTACTGCGCGTATGAGTGATTTTGAAGCTTCAAGGAAGGCTCTGCAGAAAGCAATTGAGATTGATTCAACAAAACATGAAAGATTTGCTGAATTGCTTTGTCTGCAGGGCAGAATACCGGAAGCTCTTGACGAAGCTGAAAAAGCTCTCAAAAGAGGTTATCGTGATATTGTATGGCTGAAAATAAATCCTGATTATCAGGCTCTGCAAAATGAGATCAGGTACCGAAATTTACTGCATAAATATTTCTAGTAAATTTCCCATTAAATTAGTTTCCTTTGCGATTTCACAAGAATCCTGAAAGCCAGGTTATCAATTTTCATATTAATACCATATCATGAAGCAGATCGTTATTATATCTCCAAGCGTAAGGAAAGGCCGTAAAAGCCACAAAGTTGCAATGTATTTAAAGAACTTCCTTGAAGAAACAAATCTAGCTAAACCTGAAATAATTGATTTCATGAAATATAACTTTCCGATCTTTCATGAAAGGCTTGAATATCAGGATTCTCCATCGCCGGAAATTATAGGTTTTTCTGAGAAAATCAAATCTGCTGATGGAGTTGTTATTATAACCCCTGAGTATAATGGTGGTTATCCTGCCAGCCTAAAGAATGCAATTGACCTTCTAACCGGAGAATGGCGTAGAAAGCCGGTAGCTTTCGTTCCTGTGTCCGATGGGAATTTTGCAGGATCGCAGGTAATTATCTCACTGCAATTCACATTATGGAAACTTGGGGCGATCACAGTTCCTGGTCCTTTGCGAATTCCAAATATTATCACTGCCTTTGATGAATCTGGAATTCCAGCCGATAAATCAGCAATAGACAAAAAAGCCTTGAATCTTATTAAAGAACTTCTATGGTACATCGAGGCAAAAAGCCGGATGTCAGAATAAATGTACAGCGTACACTTAATCGTCGTTGATTTGCTGTGTTAAGCAGTAGGGTAACGGCGTGACTATTTTGTATTACATTTGGACTTTATTTCCAGGTATGAAAAGGATCCTTCTGGTTTTATTTCTATTTGTCGTACCATTGATTGTTTTTTCACAGAAGGCGACTATCCGGATCAACAGGTCAGAGGCAGCAACTGCCTCTGAATGGAAGATTCTGGATGAAAGACTTATGCCGGTAGTGACCAGTGATCTTTACCCCGGGGCAGATACTATGGTCTTTTCCCTGGAAGCCAATAAAAGATTCTTTTTTGAAATTTCTATTCTTGAAGTCAATCAGGTTGGCAGCAGCCTCTATACTCTTTCTCTTAATGATGAAGCGATTATTTCAATAAGTTCAGATATTGAATCGGGCGATCATTTTCTCCCATTCTTTACCGGGGTTAAAAATGATGAATCCGCAAAGATCACCGGTGGAACTGATGCTGACATTTCGGAATTCCCGTGGCAGATATACCTTGAAGCTGATAATTATACCTGCGGAGGATCTATTATAAGCAATGAGTGGATCATAACTGCAGCTCATTGCACAAAAGGCGATTATAATGAGCCGATAGCGGCTTCACAGATGGATGTAATTGTTGGGGCCAATAATCCAAGGAGTTCTCTCCAGGGGAAAAAATACCTGGTAAGCGAGGTGATAGCTCACGAATTATATGACCCTGAAACACTCAATAATGATATTGCCCTACTGAAGCTAAAACAACCCATTGATTACGTAAATGCAAAACCAATAAAACTGATATCAGAAAAGGATGTCAATGAAGGAGCAACCGACCCCGGGGTACTTTCATGGGTAACAGGATATGGTCTTACAAGGGTCACCCCGGCGACATATCCCACAACATTACAAAAGGTTCAGTTGCCGATCGTCACAAATGAACAGGCCTCAACTGTCTGGAGCTACATACCTGAATCGGATATGATGGCCGGTTATCGTAATTTGACCAAGGATGCCTGTTCCGGCGATAGCGGTGGACCTCTGGTTGTACCTGTCACGGGAGGATATAAATTAGCCGGACTGGTAAGCTGGGGTAGCACAAAATGCAATACTTACGGAGCTTACACACGTTTATCGCTGTTCGAATCCTGGATCACCTCAAATACCGGAATAGAAATCACATTTAAAGCCCCTGTTCCTCAAGGAGATTCAATAATTTGCCCCGGCACGGCTTCAAGTGAATATAATGTAAGCCCGGTAAATGGAGCAACGGGATACGAGTGGCTGCTGTCACCTGTTAATGCCGGTACAATAACCGGCATCAATGAAAAAGCCACCGTATTTTGGAGCGCCGGTTTTACGGGTACTGCTTCTATAAGCCTTCAGGTTTCACGAAACACAGATCTGTCTGAAATATCCAGGTGTACTGTGAATAAAGCAAAACAAACCAGTATCCTCAGTGAACCGGAAGATAAGGTGATGTGCGCCGAGCAGCCTGTTACATTAAAAGTTGATGCTGAAGGATATAACCTGATATATACCTGGTTTAAAAATGAAGCGGCTTTTAAATCAGGGACAACAGGTGAAGTAACATTTACCAATGCTCTTGCTGATGACTCAGGCAATTATTTTTGCGAAATTGAAGGATCGTGCGGTAATGCAATATCAGGCACTTCAATTCTCACTATTCTGCCCGTTACCAGAATAAAAACTATTACATCCGATACTGAGGTGTCTTTTGGTGATGATCTCACCCTGGAGGTTATTTCAGATGGGCATGATCTGACCTACCAGTGGTACAAAGACGACATCCCCATTGATAATGCTACATTATCCAGCCTTGTTCTTCAAAATGCTGATGCAAATGATATAGGATTGTATAAAGCAACGGTTGCAGGTACCTGCGGAACAGAAACAAGCAGCAAATCTTATATTTATGTTAAGAAAGAAGGATCAAAAGAAGATCCCCAGATATTTGTGTGGCCGACAGTTGTAAACGATGAATTCACAGTTGCTCTGAATAATGACCGGAATTACACTGTTTTATTATATAATACAACAGGAAAACTCCTCATGAAAAAAGACAATTGCCAGTACCAGACTATCATCCAAACAGGGGAATTGCCTGCAGGCGTCTATATACTCACTGTTTATAACCAGGATTTCCGAAAATCTGTTAAGCTGATAAAAAAATGAAAATGAGATCCTTTTCTTCAAGATCTAGATCAGAGAGTTTCAGGTTTGCTTTCAGCGGACTGGCATATCTTCTGAAAGATGAATATAATGCCCGGATACACCTTGTAGCAGCAGTAGTTGCTGTAATTACCGGTATATTCCTGAAAATCGATCTTACTGAATGGTGTTTTATTGTTATTGTAATTGGTCTCGTTTTTTTGACTGAGCTCCTTAATACTTCATTGGAAGCTTTAGGTGATGCTGTCGACCCGGAGTGGAATGAAAGAATAAAGAAGGCCAAAGATTATTCTGCAGGTGCAGTAATGATATCAGCAATATTATCCGTAATTATCGGAGGAATAATTTTCCTCCCGAAAATTATAGGATTATTTTAATACCTTAAAATCTAACAATTGGTCAATCTTATCAGTACCAGCGCTGTGCCAGAACTTTATCACCATTCCGGAATTCGCTGATCTTATATGACACCCGGGTCACATTTTCATTTTCAATATTATACATCCAGGAACCGAAAACACCGGATGTTTGAAAGACTCTTCTGATATAAAGGCGGTCACCAGTTACGAAATCACATTTTTTGGAATATACTGAGACCTTTCCGTAAATGGTGTCGAGGGTTGTAGTAATCGATAAAACAGACGGATTCCCGAAAGAGACAGTATCTATTACATCAAACCCGACAAAATTTCCAACATATTTTCTTGTTACAAATAATTCATCTTCCGGCATCAGACCAGGTTTGTTTGTAACGGCACAGGATACCCCTGCCAGAATAAACAGCATAAATACAGATTTTACAATCTTGTTAATATTGATATTTCCAGTTTTGATTTTTTATGAGGTTTGATATAATCTTCAATAAATTTAAGTCCCTTCATTTTAAGGAACATCATTTGACATCTAAATATAGGAAAATTTTCCGGTATTCCCTGGGTGATTTTTCGTTTTTAAGATCTTCCGTTATGGCCTTTATCCTGACATTTTGAAGAAAATACCATCTGCGAAAAGCTGGTTTCTACCTGGTATAATCCAGGAAGTAATCTGAAATATCCATCGTTTTAAAGATTTTTATCATCGGATTTCCATTATTAGTCAAAAAACAACAAATAGGAAGGCAAACTCATTCCGATATGTTATCTTACTGTATATCAACACATTGAATCTATGCCTCTTAACAAGGACAGAAAAATGCGCTGTTTTCCTGTAAATATTAAGCCGGTTTTGACGAATTACTTCAATCCTTATATCAGGGGACAGTAGAAGTAAACGATCCATCTAATTTGGTTGACGAAGAGCATTTGAAACCTTCTCATTTACCCACTAATTGGGCTTTAGCTACTTGCAGGTATTGTTTGCCGGCATTACTTTTATTTCATTATTTAATTATCAAATGATGGAAACAATCTTAAGCACCGAAACCTACCAGATATATAATGGCTCACAAGTAAAACATCCCGATAGCGACAAGTCCACACATGGAGTTTCAGGTTTCTTTCCCGCTATTGTTACAATGATTGCAGAAGATGGTGATAATTTCTTCCGTTACTTAAAGGATCTTGGGCTCTCAAGGGAAAATAACCTTGTTGTACTCTCGTCAAGACATCATTATTTCTATGATGAAAATGAGCTCAAACATGTCAAAACATTGATTAATCTGAGAAAGCTCAACATGATAAAATACCTTAATGAGTTTCTGTTTACATTAGTCCAGATATTACCCTCTGATACAAAGTTCCTGGGATGTTTTTCTGATTGCGACGAACCGGGAAAAGGTGAATCATCGTTTTTTAATCCGATAAAACATCTGGGACACAAAATCAGTAATCTCTATTCGGGAAACGAAAGAACTTTGAATAAAAATAAAGTCACTGAGATGCTCGAATCATATGGTTTCAAAATGATCGACATGACCAACATAAACGGACTTACATATTTCTGCTCGCAGTATGTACGGAAACCGGTTGAGCTTAGAGCTTGACCATTGGACCTTAATTTATATTAATTTGAACAATAACTTAAAATGATGAGTATGATTTGAAATCTGCACAGGTATGAAAAATTCTAAGAAAATTAGTCTGGGAATAATCCTGCTGTATTTTTTCCTGTTAAGCACGGTTGCCCTGATCGTTATTCTTTTGTTCAGGCTCATGCCTGAAAACAGCAAAATAGTCGTAAACATATGGATTGCCGAATTTTTGCTGTCAATTGGATACTGCCTGTTTTTCTACGATGCCTCGAAGGTCAAAAAGAATGACAGGAAGAGAATCACTGCAACAAGACACTAAAAGAAAGACAACAGAGGATTATTGTTTTTACTATTGCTTTGTTTAATTAGGCCCTTTGCATTTTTACCCACCCCGGCCCTCCAGGAGGGAAGCCAGGCGGATTGCATTTTTATTACTTATCGTAAGCAGCTGTAGTCAACATAGTGCAACCGCTCCGCGGCAAAGTGTTGATTATTTCCCTCTGAAAACCATCGATTCGAAATTCCCTGATCCGGTCAGCTGTTCTTCGTTTACCTCAACTTTGACATTTGCAAATATCCCATGATACGATGGTTTGGCAACAAGTCTGTTAATCATGAATTTCATAACCGGATTAAGTCCTTCCAGCAGATCTCTCCTATCCGTAACTTTCTCAGCTTCAAATTCTGCCTCAAAATGGAAATGTGCATCAAGTGATTTTATTTTTAATGAGTAAGGATAATTTACTTTAAGAAGGTTATCAAAACAGGATGATTTTATCGAACAGTCGATCAGATTGTTTGAGCTATGGATGATCCTGTTGTTTTCAGCTACCATCATTGGAAGTATACGGCTTGTCCTGCACTGTACATCACCAAAAATCAGTGTGACCCTGCCGGTATGGCATTTCCCCCAAAGCCATCTGTTAACAAGATCATCCATGAAAAGAGGATCTTTTCTACCCGGTTTAACATAGTTGTGATCATGGTATCCGACCGCACTTGTAAACGTATATTCCTTTTTCTCAAAAGAAAAACCGCCTTCAACCCTGGCACCGGGCACTGGTATTACCCAGGAAAAATCAACCTCCTTTCTCCCCGACCTGTATTGTATATTCTTTCCGAAAGGTTTCCAACCTTCTATTTCACTTATGAATCTGAAATCACATTTAAATCCAGCTATATCAGTCTTTACCAGATAATGAACATATTCTCCGTATTCTGCCAGTATTTTAATGTTATCTCCTACTGATATGTTGCAGCGCTGTGAATCAGCTTTCATTTCGCTGACATCAAAAGGGTATAAAAAACTTACACTCTTTTCCCGAGTAGTTACAGAAATAGCCAGTTGCGAGATTATACTGGTCCTGAACGGATTGGTTCCGATATGCATAACAATTTTAAGAAAACACCCTGATCCCTTATCAAAAATATCAAAATACCACCACTCAAAATCTCCCCTTTTGTAATCCTTTATCTGGGTTCCATCATCTTCAGGGAGAACTGCAAGTTCTTTCGGATCTGTAAGAACCTGATCCCTATCTACAACTCCGTTAATTAATGCCTTTCCTTTATGTGTATAACCCATTGCAGATATGTCATAGTTAAAATTACTTCATACCAAAGTTATTGAATTTTATTATTTATATCTGTACCAGGTAATTCCCCAATCTCATCTTTTAATTTACGTTTCTCTGAATAAGGAGAAGAATGAATTAGGCCTGAGGTAAAGTTGAGGCAGTGAATAAGAGTCTAATGATATACCGGAATAAATAATACCAGATTATTTGACTCGTGGATGGGAAATGAATAATTTTATATAATTAATATTTGAACTGCATAAAGAATGGCAATCTGGTCTGCTGAAATAAAAGACATTGAGAAGTATCATGAATCTTTTAAAGGTCGGCTACCTGAGCTTGAAAGGGAGCTCGGGCATCTGATAATCACGGATGATTCAAATGTTATAATGCTTTATTCAAGAAGGTGTATGGAAGTTATCATTACGGATCTTTGTGAGAATGAACTCAAAAGACCCAGAAAGACCGAACCTTTAAAAGGTATTATTGACAAGCTGAACAAGGAAGGGAAAGTCCCTTCTCATATTATTACTTCAATGGATAGCCTGAACAGCTTATCAACTTTTGGTACTCATCCCAAAGAATATGATCCGGAACAGGTAAGACCGGTTTTGATAAATCTTGTCACCATTTTTAAATGGTATCTGAAATATAAGAATATTGAAATTCCTTCTTTACCTGTTAAAAGTCCGGAAACTGCAGAATTTACGTCTTTTGATCAAGAATCTTCTTCTCCTGAATCAGGCATTTTTCTTGAATACAAAGGACCTGTTAATTATGATACAATTGAGACTATTCTGAGAAATCTAAAGAATACACAGGATTTTAATGATTTAAACAAATTTAGCGCTAAAAGGGTTTATGCCATCATAGTAGAGTGTCTTGAAAACATTTCCAAGCATTCCCTTAAAAAACGGGAAAATGAAAATCTGCCTGATTCCTATCTTTCAGTCAGGAAACAACTGGATGAAATAATAATCGTGGCCGGAAATCCTATATCGGAAGATAATAAAATGAAAATGGCCAGGAGACTCAATCAAATAAATAATCTTGACGAAGCAGATCTGAGATCTTTGTATGATGAAAAAATTAACAGTGAATTAAAATCTGATGAAATTGGTGCCGGACTTGGATTTATTATGATGGCATTAAAATCTGGAAATAGAATTGAATACCGTCTCCCGGAGACAGGTTCCACCTTTGCTTTTGTAGAAATACAGATTCCGGTAAGCAATATTTTCCTGAAGAACCTGATAATTAAGCAGACTGCATGCTCCCCAAAGGTAAATTTAGATCCTGATAAAAACATATTTGAGATTTCAGGTGAATCAAGACCACATGATGTTCCAAAGTTCTATGAGGTTGTATTGAAATGGTTAGATGAGTTTTCGATGCGGCTTGATAATTCTGACTCTGATCATGACCCGATAGTATTTAATTTTAATTTTGAATATTTTAATTCTTTATCTGCAAAATACATTCTTGATTTCTTCAAACAACTGGCCAATATCCGTTCAAAAGGGAAGATAATTATCATTAATTGGCATTATGAAGAGGATGATATGGATATGCTTGAGGCTGGTAAAGAGATGTCGAGGATTGCGAAAATTCCGTTTGAATTTATTCAAAAAGGACCATAGCAGCCTTCTTCCTATGGTTTTTTAGGAAACATTATTTATTCAACGTGAATTATAATCTGATTCCGACCACCAAGACATCATCAACTTGTTCAATATCTCCTTTCCAGTCTTCGAAAATCTTCTCAAGTAACCTTTTTTGCTCCTGCATTGGTTGTTGGTGAATATCCTTTAAAATTTCTTTCAGATGTTCAGATCTGAAAGTCTTTCTGGAAGGTCCTCCTATTTGATCTACATATCCATCGGTAAATAAGTATATTAAGTCGCCCTTTTTAACATGCATTTCCTTGCTGGCGAAAGAATTTTCTTCATCAGGATAAATTCCGATCGGCATAGAATCTCCTTTTAATTCGAAGAATTCACTATCACGAATAAGATATAATGGACGTGAAGCTCCCGAAAACTGTAATTTTTTTTCCTGTAAATCAATCACGCACAAAGCCATCTCCATGCCATCCCTGGTTTCATTACGTTTCCCGGTCTGGTGCAGTGATTTTATAATCTGCCTCCGCAATTGGTTCAATATCTCATTTGCCTTTATTTCCTGGGATTTATTTACAATACTGTTTAATAATGAAATCCCTAAAATGCTCATAAATGCGCCCGGAACCCCATGTCCTGTACAATCTGCAACAGCTATCAGAATAATATTGTCCTTTTGAGTCATCCAATAATAATCGCCGCTGACTATTTCACGAGGTTTATTCAAAATAAAATATGAAGGCAATAATCTACCAATATCCTCCGACGGAGTCAGCAGGGCATTTTGAATCCTGCCAGCATATAGTATACTGTCGGTAATTTCTTTTTTCTGAGATTCAATTCTTTTTGTCCGATCAATTACTTTCTGTTCTAAAGTCGTATTAGCTTCTACCAATTCTTTAAATAGTCTTTTATTTTGTTGCTTTAGATTAAAAGTTTCCAATCCGTTATCAATAGTGATCTTCATTTCTTCATTATCCCAGGGTTTGGAAATATACCGATATATTCTTCCCTTATTAATAGCTTGAATAACCGCTTCAATGTCGCTGAATCCAGTTAATATTATTCGGACACAGTCGGGGTAATTCAGAATAATTTTTTCAAGGAATTCGGTTCCTGTCATTTCAGGCATCCGTTGGTCAGTAATTACCAATTGTATCTCATGTTTTTTCATGATTTCAAGACCCGCCATACCAGAAGATGCAAGATGAATATCATAATACCGCCTGAAAGCAGAATTAAAGACAATTAGATTGTCCTTTTCATCATCCACATACAGTATCCTTGGTAATGAGATGTTCTGTTTCATAACATAATTATTTTTAAACCTTTTAATGCATCCTATAAGCCAGTTACTGTGTAACAGGCAGGATAATAGCAAACTCTGTTCCTTCTCCGACAATGCTATGGACCTCAATCCTTCCTCTTAATTTCTCAATTATACCATGACTTATCGATAATCCCAGCCCTGTTCCTTTGCCGATTGCCTTGGTAGTATAGAAAGGTTCAAAGATTTTTTCAATCAGATTCTCAGGAATTCCTCTTCCGTTATCTTTAATGCTTATCCTGATCATTCCGTTGATATTTGTTGTTGTTATGGTAATTTTACCTCTGCTGTCAATAGCATCTATCGCATTTGATAAAATATTCATAAATACCTGATTTAACTGACCCGGGTAACACTCAATCTGCGGAACATCTCCGTAGTTCCTGATTATATCAATACGGTCTTTGTATCTGTTATGAAGAAGGATAAGTGTTGAATCTAATCCTTCATGAATATCAGCAATTTTCAAAATATCCGTGTCCATTCGTGAAAATGTCCGAAGACCCTTAACGATCTCAGTTGTACGCTTTGTACCATTTTTGATACTGCTGATCAGTTTATTTATCTCTCTGATCGCATCCTTGTATTCAATTTTCTGCTTAAGCTCTTCAACTTCTTTCAGTTTCTCATTCACATTTTTTGGATTGATTCTATGGTAGATGTCCAAAACCTTACCAATCTCCTCAAGGTTAGCGTTTAGTGATTCCACCCCTGCACTGATGAAATTGATCGGATTGTTTATCTCATGAGCGATGCCTGCAACAAGTTGCCCAAGGGATGCCATCTTTTCAGATTGAATGAGCTGATATTGCGATTGCCTCAGGTTTTCCAACGCTGCCCCTAATTCTTTCTTTTGCAGGATTAACAGTTCGTTTTTTTGCGATATTTCTATTGTGCGTTTTGCCACATTTTCCTCCAGTGTACGGTTGTAATCCTCAAGATTCCGGTACAACCTGGCATTCTCAACCGATATAACTATTTGTCCTGCAAGTATTTTTAGTACTTCTACTCTTTCAGAGGTAAAGGCACCAGGTATCAGGTTATTTTCAAGATACAGGATGCCACTCATTTTATTTTTAAAAATAAGTGGCAAACATAATATTGATTTCGGTCTGTTTTGGGTAATATAAGGATCAGCTTTAAAAATACCTTGATTTGTGGCATCATCTAAAACTACCATTTCATTGACGCGCAATACGTAATTGACAATTATCAGGGCAATATTATTTTGATCGGTATAGGTCACATGTTGCAGGACTGTGACTTCTTCTTGCCCTGCTATCGCCTCTCCTTCCACAAACAATCCTTCTTCATCTTTTAGAAGAAGAAAACCTTTTTGTGCACCTGCATTGGCAATGACGATATTCATTAATCTTTCAAGCAGCTTATTGAGATGAATTTCACCTGAAATAGTCTGTGAGGCTTTTTGTACAGATGCAAGATCGAGCCTTTCAGTTTGTGCACCTGTCAGACCTGACAGGCTAAATTCAATTTCTCTTTCTTTTCCACCTGCTTCCGGTGCACTATAAAGAAGCTCAGAGTAGTTTTCATTAAGATGGTCAACCTTTGCCTTTGCACCCCAGACGGTATATAAATAACAGGCTTCTTTCATATATGCCATGGCGATCCTGTCATAACCACAAATTAAAAAATATTTTGCAGCCAGTTCATTTGTCAGAGCTTCCTCATGAGTATATCCATTCTTCCTTGCCAGTATCACTGCCTTATCATAATGTTTCATGGCTTTCAAACTTCTACCATAAATTTTGCATCTTTCCGCCTCTACCAGATGCCATTTATGTAGAAAATTTTCGGGGGCATATTTGGCCCATTTCTTTAATTGTTTTTGATTGAAATACACTTTTTTGAGGTAGAAAAGTCGTTTTTTTATAGTTGCACCGGGACAATGGGAAAGGTATATAAGAGAAGTATAAAAATACAAAAGCGGTAAATAAACCAGCCCGATCATAGGTGCTTTATATTTTTCTGCTTCCAGAGCAATTTCAAGCGAATTCTTTCTGTCGTCAAAGATGAAACAAAGAAGGGCCTTCATACAGTACAGTGATCCAAGAGAGGCAACATTATTATTCTGTATTAAAAGTGGAGTGATTTCTGACTCATTATAGCTTTCCCCAACCAAAAGGATTCTGTTTTTTGATTTTCCCATAAGGTTCAGGACAACCTGATGAGCTAATTTCAGGGAAATAATGATCAACTCTTGATTAAGTTTTGCAATCACTTCAACGTATTTTTCCATTTCCTCTTCGACTTTTTCAAGTCTGGCTCCGGAATGAAGCAGGTGGATACCTAAATAATCTCCGCAATAAGCAGCATATTCATAATCTCCAGTTTCTAGTCCTCTTTGGTATGATTCTGTAAATGGTTCAATTGTGTTACTTAATTTGTCCCTCCAGTGTCGTACAAATAAATTAAAGACCAAATTTATCCTCGTCTCGTATTCCTTTGTGTTAAACTTTTTCATTAATTCGATTGAGAATTCGCCAAACTTATACGCGAGATCGATTTTACCTATGATGCCCTGGAGGATAATAGCATATAATGTATAAGCAAATGGAGAAAATGGAGAATTTCCATACCTGACAGAAAGAAGAATCATTTTAAATGACAAAGTTGTAGCTACCAGAATATTGGTATAAAAAGCAGAACTTGCAGCATTCATTAGAATTCTCATAGCTGCAAGCTTATGGGGATCTGTCATAACAGGTAATTTCCTTATATCCTCAATCTTCTTCGTTGATAAAACTAAACGAAGATGTATCAAACCCATTAAAACACTGAACCGGTTTGGTACAGGTGTTAAATGAACACCAAGTTGTTTTAGTATTTCAATAGCTGTCCCGATGCATTCCTTGAGCCGGCCCCTTGCCATATAAGACTGAATAATAATTTCATAAATACGTATTCTGTCAAGCAAAGTTTCGGCATGAATTGATATCTCTCCTGCAAGCTTATCCATCTCTTCAAAATTCCCGGTCAGGTAAGATGCCTCAGCTGTTTCAATATTCATTTCCAGTGTAAGTGCGTAATGATCTTTCCAGGTATTAGCTCCCAACAGTGCCAACCCTGTATTAAAATACTGGAAAGAAATTTCATAGGCTGTGGCGGCTTTTGCTTTTCTGCCTGCAAAAAGGTTTAATTCAGCCAGATTATTCTTCTCACCCTGACTGACAATCAGATCAATGCCTGAATTAAGATGGTTAACTATATCAAATATCCTTTCCTCACGCTCGGCTTTTGTAAGCCTTTGCAGCAACAGCTTTCCTATCTTTGCATGAATACTTTTATACTCATCGCCCATAAGAGAATATGCTGCCTGATGAACCCGGTCGTGCAAAAATTTATACTGAATCTTATGCTCAAGTTTCTCTAAGGAAGAATTATCTGTCAGAAAATCTAAGTGCCCTGCAAGTCTGTATCCTTCTCCAATTGGTTGTATCAGTCCGCTTTCGAGCGCTTCATTCATTTCATTGGCAGTTTCAACAACATTTTTTTCGTTAATTATTGCCAGTATATCCAGATCGAATCTGTTTCCAATGCAGGAAGACAGTTTTAATATCCTTTTTGTCCTCTCTGAAAGTTTTTGGATCCTGTTAGTCATTAATTCCACCACATTGCTTGTGAAATCTGTATTTGCAATCTTTGAAGCATCCCATTCCCATTTGAAGTTCTTGTTATCAAATTCTATCAGCCGCTGTTCTGCCAAAGAATTCAGGAAATGGATAAGAAAGAAAGGATTACCATTTGTTTTTAATAAACACAACTTGCCAAGGGCTTCCACATCCGAGATACTGCACTTAAGTGATTCTGATATAAGCTGATTAATATGACTGGGCTCCAGAGGTAAAAGGGTAATTGTATTTACTATTGCATTTTCATTTTTAATTTTATTCAGGCTTAAAACCAGGGGATGAGTCGAATTTACTTCATTGTCCCTGTAAGCTCCAATTATAAACAAATATCTGGTCTTAGAATCAAGTATCAGCATTTCCAGAAGTTTCAGAGTCGAAATGTCTACCCACTGAAGATCATCAAGAAATATGGTGACAGGATGATTTTCATCTGCAAATGTCCTGATAAAATTCTGGAAATACATGTTGAATCTGTTCTGTGTCTCGTGAGGAGGAAGTTCAGGTACCGGCGGCTGTTTCCCAATGATCCGTTCCACTTCCGGGATCACATCAATAATGATCTGACCATTCGGGCCCACCGCTTCAAGTATTTTGGTCTTCCATTGTTCTATCTGCGATTCGCTCTCCATCAGGATCTGCCGCACCATGTCCTGGAATGCCTGCGTTAAGGCAGAGTAAGGAATATTGTACTTGAATCGGTCAAACTTGCCTGTAATAAAATATCCTCGCTTCTCAACTATCGGTATGCGAATCTCATTTACCAAGGCTGATTTTCCTATACCGGAATAACCTGTAACCATCATCATCTCAGCCGTCTGTCCTCCATATGGTCTGGTGCATATTCTTTTAAATGTATCCAGCAGAGTGGCGATCTCAGCCTCACGACCGTATAGCTTCTGAGGAATCAGGAATTTATCGGAAAAATCCTTATCTCCCAGCTTGAAATCTAAACCTGATAAGGTCTGGTTCTTTTTCAGGTGCTTAAAACATTTCTCAAGGTCATATTTTAATCCAAAATATGAGAGGTAACGATCCTCTGCCGTTTTAGACATTAGCTTCATTATGATTCCTGACAGTATTTCAGCTCCTTTTGAGTCTCCATTGAAAAAGGTCGTAAGCAATTTATGAGGCGGGACCGGGGTTTTTGCTATATGACAATGCACCAGTTCAATCGCATCCATTGAAGTAAAAGGAAGTTGCCCGGTCAAAATCTCATATAAAGTAACACCAAGGGAATACATATCGGTCCGGTAATCTATCATTCGATTCATCCTTCCTGTCTGCTCCGGCGAGATATAACTAAGTGTCCCTTCGTACTCATTCGGTTTCTGTATAGCCGCAATTTCTTGCGGCAAAACTGTTGAAATTCCAAAATCAATGATTTTTACCTGATCAGTTTCCTGGTTCCAGACTATGTTGGTAGAATTTATGTTTTTATGAATAATGTTCATCTGGTGTAATTGCCCAAGAATTTCAGATAAATAAATTGCAATTTTGAGAAATTCATTCACATTTAATCTCTTCTTCTCCAGTATCTTCTTTATGGATTCAGCCCCAAAGTCCTCCATGATAATGGCCCACTTGTTGTTATAGTTTTCAATACTATAGACTTTAACGATACCATCAATGCTTAAATTCTTTAGTATCTCGAATTCCCGTTTAAATCGGACAATTCTTTCAGGATTGGGATATTCTCCCTTCAGAACCTTAATTACTACAGGTAGTTTTGTTTCCACCTTACGAGCGCGAAATACAAACGAATTATTACTTTCAAAAAGCTTTTCTTCTAGCTGATATCCAGGTAAAGAAATCATCTTATCTCCTTTTTATTAAAAGTAGCTATTTCTAATTAGCATGACTAACCTGACCACATCGAATCGGTTGTTTCCGTTGAAATCGATCACCATTACCTTTCATGACTCCCTTATACAATTGTTCTGTTGCTATAGTAATGCTTGAATGCATCGTATTTGCTGCCGCTTAGCCAAAGATTTCTCCTGAACGAAAGATTGCCCAATAAGGTGAAAAGTGGGGCACGTCTTTGCCACAGGTCATCACCCACTCTGCGAAGGATGCATGACAATGAATAGAAATTCCTGTCGCAGGAAATCATTTCCTCGATGATATCTTCCAAAGAAAAATTCCTATGCCGGATTACCGGAAAGGTTAAGGTGTAATATTTCCAGTCTTCAGGGAAGTTATCAAGGGCTATGTGGCCAGTCGATGTCATCTGCTCCATTAACCGTGTGCCGGGCAAGGGAGTTAAAAACAAAACCTGGAGATTGTCGACACCGTATTCACTGGCAGTCCTGGCGATATGTTCACCGATACCCGGTTTGTCAACATCCAGTCCTATGATAAATGAACCCACAACCATAATGTTGTGTTTTTGTATGCGTTGCACGGAAGCACGAAAATCCCTGCCGTTACGAAGGTTGAATTTCTTGCCTACTTCTATAAGTCCTTCCGGTTCGGGGGATTCAAAGCCAATGAGGACGAATTTGCACCCTGCCTTCGCTGCCAATTCCAGAAGTTCTTCGTCGTCAGCGAAGTTAATGGTTGCCTGCGAAACCCATTTCTTTTGAAGGTTCGCATCTATCATGGCGCGAAACAGATCTTTGGTTCGCGTAATATGTTCAGTGCTCGTGCCGATGAGGTTGTCATCCACTATAAGAACATATTTTTCGCGAATCAATTGGAATTCTCGCACCACATCCGCAATAGGGCGCTGCCGATAGCGGCTTCCGTTAAATGAGGTCACGCTGCAGAAACTGCAATTCAGCGGACAACCACGGGTTGTCTGAATGGCTCCCAGGGCATACCCTGAAGGTAATAAATCATGACGGGCAATCGGAATATTGTTCATTTCCGCAAGCCCTCCATCATAACGTCGTTTAAGTCTTCGATGACGGGCGTCCTCCAGGACCTGTGGCCAGATGGATTCGGCTTCCCCCGTGACAACTGCATCCACCTCCTTCAAAGCCTCGTCCAGGCACATGGTTGCATGAATGCCACCCATCACGACAGGTACACCCAGATTCCGAAAGTATCCGGCTACTTCATAGGCACGGTTTGCCTGTGCAGTAAAAGCGGTAATTCCAACCAGGTCAGGTCGGGGCATGGCTTCGTATTCAGGTACACTAAGATTTTCATCAACGATTACGATTTCCCACTCAGGCGGCGTCAGACCAGCAAGAACTAAAAGACTGAGTGGTTTCCAGATACGAAAACTCTTCCAGCGGCTCTCCTTCATTTTTGAAATGGAGGCCAGCGAGTTTGAAGGATTGATAAGGTATAATAGCATCGTAACTACTTGGTCATGACAAGGAAACAACTTTTCTCCTCTATTCGCCCCATGCTTTATTAGAGAAAAACAACCATCAGTTTTGCTTCATACTCTGACTGATAAAATAAATCCTGATTCGAATCTGCTCCAATCAGAAATTTATTAATTAATAACCTGAATACTAAATTAATAAAATATAGATAATTGCAGATGAAAATAATAATAAATTTCGGAGAATATTTGTCTTTAAAAAAGCGGCTGAACTCATAAATGATCAATTCCGCACTGCCAGATTTCCTTATTACAGTGTACAAAATTATTCATGGGGTTTTGGCGATTCCCGGGGTCCCTAAAAAAATTTGCTTTTAATAAATCTTAGGTATAAATTTATCAATAAAAGTTTCAGACATCTAAATTAATTACATGAGTTACTTCTGAGATGATCTATTTACGTAATCTATTTGTGTCCTTTGATCAGCTCTTGAATACTATTTTCGGTGGAGATCCCGATCTTACAATTTCAGCCAGGATAGGCTTTTTTGCAGATCGATGTCGACAGAATCCTCCTGCTGGGGGTCAACAGGCTCCTTCCTTGAGCAGATGTAAAAGATGTTACTGGATATTCCACGAAAAAATTGTCAACCTGGCGTGGAAACCCCTTGACGGATCAACGCATTGCTGGGATGCATATTGGACTGACCGTTGGGAAGATTATAGAAGTAAAAACTGGTGGATCTTTTTAATTCCAATGTCAATACTGGTAATCATTCTTTCTGTTGTGATAGGAGTTATTCTTTATTTGCTTAGTTTAATAATACAATTCTAATATTCTTTATGCCTCGTTTTCTGGATATTAAAATCAAGCTTACTGTTAGCTTAAAGTCCCGTATCATCAGTGGAATTAAGAAATTCAAAAATGTCCTTGGAGAATCCTTAGAGTTGGGCATCAACAGGTTCAATACGGCCACAGTTGTCATTGACATGCTTAAGGAGATCCTGGGATATGACAAGTATTCCGAAATAATTTCAGATTATGGTATTAAAAGTTCCTCCTGTGTCGCTGCTGTAAAAAAATCAGGAAAGCTTTTATTCCTGCTTGATATTTACCCGGTAGAAATTAATGTGATGCCGATTCAAGGTCTTCAGCTGGACTCTTACGGGCAATATCAGAATATGGATTATGTAGTTGTAACAAATGGGATTTACTGGAAAGTATTTATTATAGACTGGGGGAATAATTCCAGCAATTTGGATTGTGAATTTGATTTTATGAACCTCGATCCGAAAAACCTTTCAGACCTTAAAAAGCTTCAAAAATTGTGCAGAGAAAATTTATAGTTGAGTCTATACTCAATTTTGACCTGTTAAAATCTATTTGAATGTAAACGGTAATTCAAACCCCGGTTCATTAGTTAAACTTAATAGACATCATCAAATACAATTCTGGAATACTATAACAGGATTTTTTCGATCATTACAGAGGTTTGGATTTGATATTCTGGCAGGCATATAATAAAGTAAAACAAAAACCACTACTGAGATGAGCTATTTTCGTAATCTGTTTTTGTCATTTGATCAGCTTTTAAATACCTTCTGTGGTAGAGACACCTACCTTACAATCTCAGCCAGGATTGGATATTTTTCAGACCTTTAAGACTAATTTGGGAACATCATCTAAAGTCCGGTCAAATGCCAAAATCTGATGAGCTTATAAAGCAGATTGATATTGCAAAGATAATTGACGAAAGCAACTCGCAATTATTAAAAAAACTGCCTCGATTTGTTGTTAAATGGATTGCAAAAATCATCAGACAAGACGAAATGAACCGTATTCTTTGCAAGTATCCGGATTGTGTCGGAGTGGACTTTCTTACTAAAATGATAGAAGAGTTTAATTTAAAGTTTGATATAGAAGGAAAAGAGAACCTCCCGGAAAATGGAAAGTGCTTTTTTGTCGCTAACCATCCTTTGGGTGTGATAGATGGATTGGTCCTGGGTTTCACGGTATATGAAAAATATGGTTCCTTTAAAGCAATAGCAAATGAGGCTTTTCTATTTTTACCCCAGGTTCATCAATTCATCGCAGCTGTAAATGTTTTCAAAGGTTCATCACGAGAGTACATAAAAGCACTGGATGATACATATAATCTGGAAATTTCCATAACACACTTCCCTGCAGGAGAAGTATCAAGGCTATATAATGGAAAAGTACAGGATTCCTCGTGGCAAAAGAGTTTTATTACAAAAGCTATTTCAAGTAAAAGAGATATAGTCCCGTTCTATTTTTATGACAGAAATTCAAGTTTGTTTTATGTGGTATATATGATCAGACAATTGTTCAGGATAAAGATTAATCTGGAGCTGGTGCTATTACCTCGTGAAATGTTTAAAAAGAAAAACAAAACCATAAGAGTTGTAATTGGGAAACCAATATCTTATCAAATGTTTGATGAATCTTTATCCCATTGGGACTGGGCACAAAAAGTTCGTTCAAATGTTTACGAACTGGGCAACAATAAATCAAAAAATGATTTTTAATTAGAAAACTATGAAGTTCAACTTCCGGGAAAGCTTATTCAGGATTTTGTATTGGTATGTGAATAAAGTTGACAAAAATGGTGATATTTTATTTATGAATTTTGGATTCAGTAACAAAGATCAGGAGATTCAATTGGATGAACAAAACAAACCCGAACGGTATTCTGTACAGTTATATCACCATCTTACAAGTGCAACAGAGATAAAAAATAAAGATATTGTAGAGATAGGTTGTGGCAGAGGTGGAGGATTGTTCTATATTACCAGAAATTTTTTACCTGCTTCTGCTGTTGGGGTAGACCTGGATAAAGAGGCTGTCTCGTTTTGTAATAGACATTATAAGCTGGATGGATTATCGTTTTTACATGGTAATGCCCAAAAATTGAGCTTGAAGGATAATTCCTGTGATGTGGTGATAAATGTTGAATCATCACACCGATATCCTGATATGACTGCATTTCTGGGAGAAGTATCACGCATTTTACGTCCCAATGGATATTTCTTATTTACAGATTTTCGGTACGATTACGAAATAGAAGATTTGAAGAAGGAGCTGGCGTTGAGCGGAATGTCTGTGATAAAAGAAAAATTCATTAATAAGGAAGTTGTTGATGCTCTGGAATTAGATGATGAACGCAGGCGCTTGCTAGTAAAAAAGCTTGCCCCTAAATTTCTTCATAGAATAGCTCTGAATTTTGCCGGAACAGTGGGATCTGAAACATATAACCAATTTGTATCACATAAATATATTTATTTCAGTTATGTGTTAAGAAAACCTTAAGTATTTAAGTATTAGAATTGCAATAAATTTATTTTATGTAATCTTGACAATTTAACTATTCCTGGTTTAACCACTTGGATATTTCCGGATTGATGAGGATCGAAATTTTGATGAAGGTTTTGATCTGATTAATAAGGCATTTAAAAGGTTGATTTGAGATTCAATAATTTGTAGCTTTACTCATTCTTATAAATTGCCATAATCTATGAAAATGAAATACTCCGTTGCAGTACTTATTCTAATGATCAGCATATTTTCCTGCAAGAAAAACGACTGCAAAGAAGAATTGAAGTCTACAAAACACTTTGAAAGTGAATTCGGATGCGTGAATACCAAACACGATCTTCTGGTGGATGTAACTAATAATGTTATCGTTATCAGAACTAAGGAAGACTACGACAGTAAAATCTCGGGAACTTGCCATCCGGACATAGATTTTGCTCTTTACGACCTCGTAATTGGCAAACAAGCGACTGGATACCAGAATGATACTATCCTGTATGATTACAGGATAGCCTGTCCGGAAGACCAGCTGACATTAACTGTCAATATAGTTCAATCAGCTGTGAATGTCGCCGATGAAGTTGTCTTTCATGCCATGATTCCAAAACTTGGTGATGAAGAACCACTTTATATAAGTGTAATTATTAAATGAAATTCGGAGCAACTACCTTAATTAAGCTGGAAATTCCCTTCTGATCTGGTTGTCCCGAAATTTATGCAACTTATAATGGAGATTTGTTTAAATAATCCAAGTTGTTTCATAAAGCCTTTCTGACTTGTAATGCAAAACCCGGTTATTGATATCACCGATCTTTCAAAATTCTACGGAAAATCCAGGGGAATTGAACATGTGAACCTCGAAATAGGTGAAGGAGAGATTTTCGGATTTATTGGCCCCAATGGAGCAGGGAAATCAACAACTATAAGGATTCTGATGAACCTTATATTCCCGACAGGAGGAAGTGCAAGAATTCTGGGAATGGATGTAATCAGGCAGACAAAGGAGATCAAACAAAAAGTCGGATATATTCCTTCCGATGCGAATGCCTATTCTTCAATGGATGTAAATGAATTCCTTGAATACAGCAGAAGGTTCTATCAGCTGCCGGATAGCAATAACAGTATTATTGAACTCGCAGGATTGTTTGACCTCGACCTGAAAAGAAAAATTGCCGACCTTTCAATGGGAAACCGTAAAAAGGTTTCAATTGTTCAAAGCCTGATCCACAAACCCGGGCTGCTAATCATGGATGAGCCTACTACGGGGCTGGATCCTCTTATGCAATCGGTTTTCTTTGAGCTTTTACGTTCAGAAAACCAGAAAGGCATGACTATCTTCTTTTCCTCACACATTTTAAGCGAGGTCCAGATGCTCTGCAAAAGGGTTGCTATCATAAAGGAAGGTAAAATAATTCAGATAGAGGATATCGACAACCTTAGGAAAAAACAGCTCAAGAAAGTATTTATTGAGTTCGGGGAAGATATTGATTTTGCCCTCTTTAAAATTTCGGGCACCAAAAACCTGAATGCTGGTCCGGAAAATGTTCTTTCCTTTCTGTATTCAGGATCCGTCAATGAGCTTGTAAGCTATTTATGGGGGAAAAAGATAAATAACCTTATAATTGAAGAGCCATCGCTTGATGAGATTTTCATGCACTACTACCAGATTTAAATCATAAGGCAGATGAATGGTAACCTGTTTTTAAAGGAAATCCGGAGGAACTTTTTTAGCCTTATCCTGTGGATAATCATAATTACTCTTTTCATATCAGTTACCATGTCAATCTACAGGACATTTCTTGAAAACCAATCAAAGATAGTGGGGATGCTGAGTATTGTTCCTGCGGGTCTCCTGCAGTTCAAGGGCATTTCCAATTTTAATGATTTGCTTTCTGCGCTGGGATTTTATGCAGTTAACAATATCATTTACATGATGGTTCTGGGCAGCATTTACTCTATAGTTCTTTCTTCAAATATCCTCCTTAAGGAAGAATATGATAAGACGGCAGAATACCTCCTGACAAGACCTGTGACCCGCAGCGAGGTATTTTTAAGCAAATTGACCGTAGTTTCAGTTAATGTTCTTTTATTAAATCTGGTGACAATGCTGGCCGGTTTTATTTGCATTGAAATATTTAAGACCGGATCTTTCAGTATTAAGGCATTTTTTATACTATCGCTCTATACTCTTTTGTTAAATATCCTATTCGGTTCAATCGGACTCTTCCTGTCGGTTATTGTTAAAAGAGCCAGGCCAATCACTACATTCTGCATCGGGATAGTACTGATAATGTACTTTATTTACACTCTTTCCAAGATTACAGACAGCGTTGCAAAAATAGGGTACCTGAGCCCGTTTAAATATGTCAATACAAATGTTCTTGATCCAGCCTATAATATAAGTCCTGGTAACCTTTTATATTTTACAGGAATTACGCTTATGCTCACCATAATCTCATACAGGCTTTACCTGCGAAAGGATATTTATACATAAAAACAAACTTTCCCCCGGAAATTACGTATAAAGCATGAAAGCGATTGATAAAAGGGAATTAGTACTGTAAATCATGAATTCTATCGCTGCAAAAAAATGAATAGTATGCAGCAAAATGAAAAGATTATTAATATCGGTACTTACGCTGCTTCTGGTTGCCGCTACCTTTACAGGCTGCGCCACAAGCAGAAAAAGCCAGGACGAACTGAGAGGGCTCATGCTTCTGAATAATCTTCAGCTCAGCAGGAATAAGGCGTTCTACTCCAGGCACAATATTAAAATGAAACAGGATGCCTACAGGAGATATAAAAAAAACAACAGGAACCTGTAATTGACAGGAGAATTTGTTTACTTTCCCAGATCTCTCCTGATCGGTGCCGCCGGGCCAAATTATAAATCCACCTGCTTAGCTTATTATGAATACCAGGATCTCTCCCTTTTTCCAAGACTTCCAAGTATATCAATTGTTATATTGACATCATTAACTACCTGGAAATCATACATACCAACACAGATAAAATCAGCGCCATTTTCAAATGCCCAGCGGATTCCATCGGCTGGCCGGATTGAACCTGCAGCCAGAACCTTGAAACCAAAAAACGGAACATCAATTTTCCTGAAGGTGTCAATGGTTTGTTCATAAAACTGATCCCACATATTATCATTCCACTGATTATGGTCAGTTATCGGAGTACTGGAATATTTTGGATATTCCGCCCGGTTTTCACGCGGTGTAGCTGACCAGTAATTATCGTGATGAAATGTTTTATAATAAAAGTCAGGTTTTATACCGACTGATATTGAGGCCTCAATACTCTTAATCGAATGAGCTCCGACACCTGCAAGAAGACCCTGGCTGCGAATATATTCAACTGCTTTGAGTAAAACATCAATTGCATTGCTTTTTGCCAGTCCGTCGACATTCTCTCCCTGAATATAAATCAGGTCGGCGCCATCACTTACAGCCTTTTTAACCGGAGCAAGTCTGTCATTTGGCTGACCAATCGGGCATTGACAAACATTCAGCATTTTGCTTCCAGTCTCTTTTTTATACTCATTAAATGCTTTGTATTGAAATTCTATCAGATTACAAAAATTAATACCTGCATTTTCAGCAACAGCCCATGTTTCCTTCATTTTGGTTTCAGTATGCCAGTGCTTACTTAGTTGCCCGACATAAGAAAGATCCCTTGAATGTGAATATCCGCCCATGGGATTGCATCCTAAAACAAGCCTGCTTATCTCATATTTACCTAACTTCCCTTTCGGAAGTACCCCTTTAAGATTCTTTAAAGAAGCTTTTGCCTCTTCAGTAAGGTAGCCCTGGTCTTTTGATAACTGACCGGATTCTGCTTTTACGAATGAGAAGCTACCTGCAAAGGGAAGAACAGCTAATCCTTTCAGTAAAGTCCTTCTCTTTTCCGATATTTCTGATTTTCTTTTCATGTTCATATCTATTAGATTCATTTAACCAGCATTATTTCTTCTGATAAGAATCACGATAAAATTTATGAATCCCGTCAGCGCGATAGGATCCGCTTTGAAATAACGATGTTTTCACATTATTCGCTGAATCGGTGTACGCAGGACATACAGCATTGTTACAGGCAGCAAGAAGAATTATAACCAATAAAAGGAACAATAACTTTTTCATATGATAAAGTTAAATTCATATTTTAAAATTAAAAAATTCAAATTCACTTTTACAGATTAAGGGGCTTTTTTTAATTGAATGATTTTTATATTTGGTCCTTTCAGAATGGAATCTTTTTCCCCGCCCAATTATTCCTTTGCTATTTTATTCCTACCTTTAAAACACAAGAAGTTTTATTATTCATTAAATAGACTATGATTTACGAAAACATCCTGCAAACCATTGGGAATACTCCTCTGGTCAGAATAAATAAGTTAAATCCGGGCAGTAATGTCGCAATTTACGCTAAAATTGAAGGTAACAATCCATCCGGAAGCATTAAGGACAGGATCGCCTTAAAAATGATTGAACAGGCAGAAGCAGAAGGGTCGCTGGTAAAAGGAAAAACGATAATTGAACCAACTTCCGGAAATACAGGTATTGGACTGGCTATGATAGGGGTTGTAAAAGGATACCAAGTTGAGATTATTATGAGTGCGGCTGTATCAGTCGAAAGGATAAAAATGATCGAGGCTTATGGCGCAAGAGTTGTCCTGACTGACGCAAAGCTGGGCACCGACGGTGCAATAACGAAAGCAAGAGAACTGGTAAAAGAGAATCCTGAAAAATATTTTATGCCCGACCAGTTTTCGAACAGGTACAATAAGATTGCACATTATAAAACAACAAGTGAGGAGATCTGGAAACAAACAAATGGCAAAATTGACTTTTTTGTTTCTGCAATAGGGACTTCAGGAACAATCATGGGGGTAGGAAAGGCCCTGAAGGAAAACAATCCCAAAATTAAAATTGTCTGTGCACATCCTGTTAAAGGCCATTATATACAAGGATTAAAAAACATGGAAGAAGCTATCGTGCCGTCAATATACGAACCTCACGATATTGATGAGACAATCATGGTTGAAACAGAAGTTGCCTTTGAAATGGCAAGGCAAATCATCAGACAAGAAGGAATATTTGTCGGGATGAGCAGCGGAGCTGCAATGTATGCCGCAATTGAAGTAGCCAAAAAAATTGAATCGGGAGTGATTGTAGTTATTTTCCCGGACAGGGGAGAAAAATATCTTACAACTGATTTATTCAGGAAGAAATAAAATCAAACACAAGGATCCATGGATTAACTGAAAATCAGATAAGGATTTCTCCATGAAAAAGAGCTCAGCTATAATAATCTTGACCTTGTTGATTGCTTTATCTCTTTCAGGGCAATCATACTCCAAATTATCAAATCCATCATACAGGTTTGTATCCAGTCCCGGATTTGTAAATATTACCGCGACAGAAGGTGCCATAGGGCTAAGGGACACAACCGCAACAAACTCTAAATACTATTTTAGTCTCAGCAATGTTTTTGGGTATCAGGTTGACAGAAACTTCTTTGCCGGTATAGGTGTCGGTCTTTATTTCTGTGACAACAAATTGTTTGTCCCTGTCTATCTGGAAAATAAATATAGCTTTTATTTAAAAGGATTTACGCCATATTTTTATGCAGACGGAGGATTGCTTCAATCGCTTGATGACTTTTTTGATGAATCAAAAATATTTATTAATCCGGGTATCGGGATAAGCCGTTATATTTCACGGAATATTGAAGGCAGTTTATCTGCCGGGTATATGTTACAAGCCCGTACTACACTGAACAGGGTAAGTTTTTTAAACTTCAAACTCAGCATAATTTACAGGGACAACCCTTACAGGATGTTTAAGAAACCTGAATCTGGTTATTGAAAGTAAGGCCCACTAAGGACTTTTTATACACCCTCTTTAATTTCAACAGATTTTATTGAATTAACTCTTTTTGAAAAAAAACAAAATAAAAGTGACTTTGGAAAGTTATTCCATTGTAATACAATGGAAACCTAAAGTCAAATGATCTTATAACCTTTCTGATATGAAAAAGATTAGTGGAATCTGGCTCAGCCAGACAATAATACTGGTACTCTTACTGATTCAGATGAATAGTTGTAAGAAAGAAGATACAGAACCAGTGACTGATGTTGATGGAAATGTCTATTCAACTGTGACCATCGGAGCGCAGGTCTGGATGGCAGAAAATCTGAAAACGACAAAATTCAATGATTTGTCCAACATAACAATGATTACAAGTAATAGTATATGGACAAGCACCACAAACCCTGCTTATTGTTGGTACAATAATGATACTACATATAAGGCTTATTATGGAGCAATATATAATTGGTTTGCGGTTAATACAGGGAAGATTTGCCCGACCGGATGGCATGTACCCAGCCATGTTGAGTTTGAAATCATGGAAATGTATCTTGGAATGACGCAAGAACAGGCAGACTCATTAGGATGGCGCGGAAAAGATCAGGGGAAGAAGTTAAAGAGCAGATCAGGTTGGAATAATAACGGAAACGGATCAAATTCCACTGGTTTTTCAGCATTTCCGGGAGGTTACAGATACGGGGTCAGCGGAGCATTTTTTGATATAGGGACTCTTAGCTATTGGTGGTCCTCTTCTTTAAACGCATCGAATCTCGGCTTATACCGACGATTAGATTGTGACCAGTCCAAAGTTTATGCAGGAAGTGTCAAAAGGCAGGCAGGAAAATATATCAGATGCGTAAAGGATTGATTTTATATTCATGATTTGTAATTAACACAGCGGCTTCCCCTTCCTGCTTATCCAATAGTCAAAGTACGGACTCACAATTATTCCGCATAAAAGGAATTATCATCTTTGTTATAATCACCATCCTTCCGATTCCGGGGATTCTTTTTTACTTTTCGACATACTGACCCTACTTGACTTTAGCATCAGGATAGACTAACTTTACATATGCAACAACCAGGCTGAAATTTATGCTTCATAAATCCTGCAGTCTGAAAATTTGGGAATTTACAGTAAGAGAAAAATGGAGTCCAAAATGAATATTAAACTGGGTAGGATAGAAAACAAAATACTGCTCTACTTTAATATGGTAACTAATGGTTGTAAGGACTATGTTGAAAGTTGTAATTATTCACCTTATTATTGTGGTTATAGTGAAGGTAGAAAAACAACTATAAGTACTTATGAATTATGTCTCTTTGTGGCTGGCGTAATTAAATGCCCCGGCGAAATAGAAAAGTACTATAGTGATAAACATAATGACAGCATCTGCAGGAGTGTTTTAAGAGCCATTGAAAGCCTGGAGAAAAAAGGATACATTGAGAGGAAAAAGGGCAAAGGGCATTCAGGAAATACAAATAGTAAATGGTTCAGGACATATAACTTGACTCTTATCGAATATTAGGAGGAGTATGGTTTATGCGGTACGAAAACCTCTTATAAGAATCCGGAATGAATTTCGATTTGAAATATCTTCTCCCGGTAATATTGCTTCCCATTCTGGGAAGCTTCAATCCTGACCATCAGCTGACGAAGCATATTCAAACAAATGATTATGAACTGAATCTGGTTGATTCCGGCAGGAAAATTGAAAATACAATCAGATTATATACTTCTGAATCAAATTACAATGCCATCAAAGCTAATACCGGGAGGAAAATTGAGGTAAAAACTTCGGCAATGATAATTAATGAGGATACTGTCGTAGTTGATAAAATCAGTACAAGAGGTCAGACAACACTTCATTACCGGAGAAAAAGCTTCAGTCTGGATCTTAAAACCAAAGCACTATTCCGGCATGGAGAAAGAACAGAATCATTTAAGAAGTTTTTTGCATTAAGTCTATCGATGGACAGAAACTACAGCAATAACAGATTGGCTTTTGAAATGATGGAGAATTCAAAGCTTTTCAACCTTTTTTATTCTTACTGCGAACTGATTATAAATGATCAGAATGAGGGTATCTATATGATTGTCGAACGACCCGAGGACTGGGCAATGAAAAAGGAAGATTCACCCCTTTTGATACGCAGGGGTTACAATCACGAAATAGATAAAATAATAAAAGGTAAAGAAATAAACAAAAGTCAGATTAAAGAATATTGCAGCTTTTATAATCAGATCTATAAATGTCTGTATAAATATGAGGGAGAGGAACTTTATAAATCACTTTCAAGTTGGCTTGACGTGGAATTGTATATGAAATGGCTTGCTTTTAACTTCTTTATCAGGAATGGAGATTATACCGATGAAGTCTATTTCTATTTTGATCCAGTCATCAGTAAATTCAAAATTATTCCATGGGATTACGATGATTTATTTCATATAGCCCCGCATGAAGGAAATATTGAAACCGGAAGACAAATTGAAGACAAGCTAATTTTTTCAGCTGAAGATATTCTGGATGAAAAAATAGCTGAGGATCCTTATCTGTATAAAGTCTACCTCATTCAATTCAGCGAGGTACTGAATCAGCTGTCACCTGCTGTCATGAAAAAGGTTTTTGAAAACACTTATGCAGAGTTGTATCCGTATTACACCAATGAAGCGATAATAAATATGTCGGTTTATGATGCTCACAAGAATGTGAATATTGAAAGACTGCAAAATGATCTGTTTGCAATGTATTCACAATTAACGATTTCCAGAGAGATACTTCTAAATAATCTGAACAAAAAATTGCTTCCATCAGGGAATAAATGAATTAATTTTTGCAGACAATAATTCTGCTTCTGTCCAATATCCTCCTGGTGGCTGCCATTACAATAATGGAGTATTCTGCGATCTGTCTAAGGAACTAGATAGTATCCGACAGACTGGTCCTGATATTCTTCCCCTTAAACCTAATTTACCAATTTCTCCCCTCTTCTACTGATCCACCTGGGCATATACTACAACCCATTTACATTTAAAATAAAAATTGACTTCCGCTTTTTGCTGATGTAACTTTGATCTCTCCAAGGTGTAACCTTGATCCGGGAAATAGTATTTTGAACCTTCAATTGAAATCCAATCAAATAAAAACAAGACTTATTTTTCTGGTTTAAGCACCAGGGTATAGTATGTTGAAGCTTTAACTGCATCTTCTGAAAATGCATCTTTATAAAAATTAGCGTTAAGATAAGTTTTGACCTGCGACAGATAGAACTCGCTGCCAGGTATTCCTGATTCTCCTCCAGGCAATACTGTATAAGAATCATCCCAGTCTGCAGTATTGAAAATATGTCTTTCAGATGCTCCGTTAACGACTTTAAATCCAGGATCAAATGAAAAATACGGACTTACAGTATGATCACTCCCTCCTACACCAAAATTGTCGGAATTTAAATTAAAAAGTAAATCAAGTATTTTTACTGACCCAAGAGGATGCGCAAAGGTGACGGTATGAACATTCCCCCACTTCCAATTCTCCTGATTTTTCCCACATTGTTTTATCAGAGATCCGATGCAATCCTTAAAACTCTTAATTACTATGTCATCTATTGTTTCCTTTTCAGGTGTGTCAATATTGTCAACCCATTCATCTGCCCCATCCATAAGAATCCGGTACACATAATACTCCCCTACATTATAAAATAACTTATCATAAAGTTCACCCAACTCATCGGACAGCAGATTCTTTTTAAAACTGATTCTGAACAATTCAAATATTGTAGGAGCTGCAAGATTAACGTTCATATCATAATCCCATCCTTTTAGCGCAGCCAGAGCGATTGTTTCTGAGGGGTTTAATTCTTCCAGCCTGTCATTAACCCTGAGAATTAAAGGTGTCAGCAATCCGGCGAAATCCGAATGCTGGTCATTTATCATTTTCTTAAAATCTTCGATTCCAAAAATTTTCTTTTCATCCAGCATCTGCCTGATCCTGTTTATCCTGTAAGGCATTACGAAGTCAGAACTAATAAAATACGGATAATCATTGCCTGCAGTTGTATTATTGGCTGATGATACATAGCCTTTTACAGGATTGAAACTGCATGGAAGCTGATTAAAAGGCACATATCCTTTCCAGTCATATTCGTCAGTCTCTCCATTCCGGATAAGAGTTCCCGGTCCCTTTCTGATAGGTACACCTCCTCCAACATTCAAACCTATATTCCCCTCTTTATCTGCAAAGACAAAATTCTGGCTTATTGCCCTGAAAGTTTTCAGCCCTGATCTGAAATCATCCCATCCCTCTGCCCTGTTTAATAAATAGACCGATCGTATTTCATCACTGGAATCATTGCCCGACCATCTCATGCTAAGCGAGACATCACTTATATTTTGCATTCCTGAAATAATTGGCCCTCTGTGTGTAAATTTAATATTAAGAGTATCCTGTTTTTTCTCCTTTATGTTTATTATTTCATTCTTGCTTTCCAGATTCTTCCATTCGCCATTGAAAAAATACTGATTAGGATTTTCAGGATTTATCTTTTCAGCAAAAAGATCGACATCATCTACCATAAGGTTGGTCATGCCCCATGCAATTTTTTCATTGTGTCCGGCTATTATAAATGGTTCGCCTGGAATTAAAACTCCTGTTACATTTAGCTTTCCCGGGATTACCTGATGCATCTGCATCCAGATGCCAGGTAAACTAAGACTCAGATGCATATCATTTGAAAGAATGGGTTTTCCTGTTTCAGTTCTGTTCCCTGAAACAGCCCAGTTATTACTGCCTGAAAATGCAGCAATCCCAAGCTCTGCAATCCTGTCAAACGAAGAAACGAATGATTCTGCTTGAGATAAAACCTCATTATCAATTTTGAAATCAGGGTAAACAGTATTTGTAGCGACTTTCCAATCAGGGATTAACTGAGAGGCTTTCTCAATGCCAAATTTCTGTACCAGCCGATAATTGAAAAGTTCAGAATCCAGGTTCTTTGAAGTAAGAGCCCAGCCCAGGCAACCAATTATATTTGCAATATCTTCAATTTTCCATTGTTCAGGGGTGTATGAGAGGATCCTGAATTCAACAGGCAGCTTTTTACCTGCTGCCTTAATGAAAGCATTAACACCATCGGTATAAGCTTGCAGACATTTGAGTATTAAGGTATCCTCAACTTCAAGAATAATTCTTGATTTTTCAGGGACATTAAGACATCGTGCAAAAAGATCTGTTTGTACATAAGATTTCCCGAATATTTCAGAAAGCCTGCCTGTCGAGCTTCGACGAATCAGATCCATTTGCCAGAGCCTTTCCTGAGCTGTTATAAAGCCTGCGGCAAAATAGAGATCATGCTCATTGCTGGCATAGATATGTGGCATGCCTCTTTCATCTCTGTAAACTTTTACATTTTTTGTAAGTCCGGGTGTAATAATCTCACCTTCATACTGAGGGTTGGATCTTTTTCGTGAACCGTCGGATGAATAAAATCCTGTAATAAATGCAAACGTTATTAAAATCGTCAATAGGAAGATCCTTTCATGAATTTTCATTCTGGCAAGGATTAATTTCCTGTTAATTTATGAAATCCAGGAAATTAATAATTGATAATCCATTAGTAAAAATAACTTATTTTCAGCTCCCGTTCGGCGACTTATTGATTCATAATCATTAGCCATCTTCAGTGAGCTTTTTTAAATTCAATTCACAGGAACTAGCTCCATTTCATTACCAGAATCGTCCCTATGTTTTCGAGAAGATTTTATAAATATTAGTTGTGTTGATATGCCTTCATACGGTACTTGCGTCAAATGCAATAAACCAATGCCCCTTTGATTGATTCAATGAGATTCCTTAAGCACCATGATTTTTTTCCTGCGGTTAATGAAAATCTATCTCAGATTGAATGGGATTATTCTTTTCAATAAAGCCTAATATATTTGTGGGTGTACTCCGGTTCAGTACAGTTATTCTCTGATGACCGTTCAGGGTAATACCCTTCTTCAAGAAAGTCTGATGTATCGATTGAAGCGCTTTTTCAGGTGTGTTGTTGTTTTTGCTCAGATGAGCAAGACAGATATGACTGAGATTATCATTAATATTCTCTGCAAGAAAATCCGCGGTTTGATGATTCCCTAAATGACCATTATCTGAACGTATCCTTGTTTTTAAAAAATGAGGATATTTCCCGTTCACCAGCATCTGCTCATCATAATTTGACTCGATGACAAGTAAGTTGGCTGATTTAATATACCTGGCAGCAGTCTGACAGATATGTCCAAGGTCGGTAACAATTGTAATCTTTTTATCCCCGGCACAAATATGGAATCCAATGGTCTCCGGAGCATCATGGGAAACAGGAAATGCCTCGATGTCAAAACCAGCCAGATGAAATTTTTGCTGTAAAGGAATTTCACGGATGCAATCTTTGGGAATTTTCTTTTTCGGAGTGAGGATGCTACTCCAGATTTTACCGGTAGTGAATGCAGGAATAGCGTTTCTGCCTGTAAGACCATCAAGCCCTTTTATATGGTCAATATGATTGTGCGTTATGAAGACACCCATAATGTTTTGCATGGAAATATCCATTTTCTTCAGGAACCTGCGGATTGAGGATGCTGAAATTCCTGCATCGATAAGAATTCCATGGAACCCGTTTCCCAGGTAATAACAATTTCCGCTGCTCCCGCTGCTTAGACTGCAAAAATTCAATCCCATGAATATTTAGTTCATTTCAGACTTTTATTCATTAATCATATGAAGCTTTATATTCCGGAGTGCTCCGGTAGTTTTATAAGTTGTAATTCCAAAAGGTATCGATGATTCTACTTCCCATCGTAATGATAATTTGGAATTCTCAATCATAAAATCGACAATTTTTTCGTCTTCAATCCAGGCTTCAATTTTCTTGTCGGTCACTCTTAACCGGATGGCATACCACCAGCCTGATGCAAAACGAAATATATTACCTGTCATATTGTTAGCGGCATCATATCCGTCAATACAGCTCAGCCCTACCATTGCTCCTCCCCACCCACCCAATACCAGGGTTAAAAAGGATTCTTTCACCGGAAATGTCAATCCACAAAAAAAATCAGAACCGTCGATACGTTTGGCATAAAGATTAACCTCGTAGTTCGTTTTTGGAAAATCATCAGTCCACCTGATACCGGAAATTAATTCTCCCCTATTGATAATAATACAACTATCGTCAATGGAAATGTCTCCATGTCCATCGAAATCAATAATCTGCCAATTATCCAAAGATACTCCATCGAAAAGGACCTTGTCATCCTGGATATAGTTGCCGACAGTAATTAATACAAGAGTATATGCTAGAAGTAGGATTTTCATTTTGCAAATTAGGAATTAAGCCAGACGAATCCAAAGTTGATGGTAAAAATATTTCTCTCACTAAATTTATAAAAAAGGAAGCCCCCAGAGTTGATTTCTGAGAGCTAATCTTGTTGCAAAAATAGGTATTCCTTGTTGGAATTTGTTTATCTATTATGTCATAGAATCTGACTCTCACGTTTGAAATATATCCCTAAATAAACACCTAAATTGAACCTGGATTTAAAGTCTTTATAACCTACATTCCATTCACTATAGGGTGAGAATACAAATCTTCCGAAGTACTTACATATCTGCACACCGAATGCAAATGAAAGTTGTTCGCCAATGAAATCAGGGTTTGAAAGATCATTATGCTCATAAGAAGATTTATACCTCAACACGCTTACATATGGAGAAATATCAAAATCTGTATTTACAGGTATATGATATGATAAATGTTCAAATGAAAGTGCTATAGCACCCAACCAAAACAGGAAAGAACCAAAAGAGTCAAAATCATCACTCCCGTCTCCGCTTAATAATAATAATGGCAAACCTATTAGTCCGGGACCAAAATGAAAATAATCTTTACTAAAAACGATATCTGCGTCCATACTTAACCTGTTGCCAACGAATAATTGATATTTAATCCCACCTGCCAATTGTACTCCATTGGGGGTATTGAGGAGGACGGTAGGCGAAAATGAAAGTATGGATTGACCAGAACTATGGTTGGCTATAGTATTCTGGGCATTATTGGTTACAGGGACTATCGAAGGGACGACTTTTTCGACTTCATCGGGAGAATATGTTAATATCAATCCATCGGATGTCTGAAAACTGTATTCTGTCGTTGATTTCCTTAGTAGTTTGCCCACTGCTTTGTTCCCGTTTTTCAGATACAGAGTATCTTGTGATTGTTGTCCATTAGTCTGTGATGATATAAAAATTAAACTTATGACACATATCAGAATATTCTTCATAGTTGAAAGTGGATTAGTTAATACTAATTCGTAATACAAATTTCAACCAAAGTTTCATAACGGACTTTTATCTGTGTCCCGGAGATTGTCATTTGTGTATGTGGAATTCTTTCTTTTTCTGGTTTCTTTTATAAAGTTATACCAAAAAAGGCAAAAGTCAATTTTATTTTATTTTGGCTGATTGTTTGACTTCTATCGGGAGATAATTCAGATAATCATGCTTTTCTTCATTTTTCCATGAAAATGTAACAAAATGAACATTTTTTGATACAAAAGTGGTAGAATTTGTCATTTAGGTGGTGGAACTTTGTATAAGAATTTGGCGAAAAAATGTCTTTGACTCTTATATCTGACTTCTTTTTATTAACTTAAATCTTACAGCTGTGAAAACTAAGATCTTTTTGTCTTTATCAATTTTATTGGGTATTACAACTATGCAACTTTCTGCACAGATAGCCGATCAAAATGGTGGCATCCTTGTTTTAGATAGTTTCATAGTTACTCTTCTTCCAGGTGTTACAATGGATCAGTATTTGGATTTTCTAAAAACCAAATATGTATCTGAATATGATAAAAATTTCCCCGGATCATCATTGATTATAGTGAGCCCTGATATTTGGAAGAAGAAAAATCAATATTCTTTCTTTTACAACTTTGAATCAACTAAAGAATGGTACAAATACTATCCAGATGGGAAAGAAATGTCAGCTGAATGTAAAGCAGCTTGGGAGAAAATGAAATCAGTTAAACAGGAAGAAAGCAAGTATATTTTAGATTCAAAACGGGTGGATACTGAATGGGAAAGGTGGTTCGATGAAATAATCGTTAAATAATATATTTTATTGAGTCCACAAACATTTAAACAATACTCAGTTTTATAGTAATATGGTAGTATAAAGAGATTTGTATAAATGAATTGAGAATATATTTATTTCTTCCTCCAATCTCATGGCGCCACAGGATTTGGTAATCCCCTTTGTCCCATCTTATTCTTTTTTGCATATTCTTCAACAGATGCATATTCCTGGTCAGAGGAGTACCTTTTGAAATGCCAGTTATAACCATAATTGATAAAAGAGTTGATGTGTTTTTGGCCCTGCATCTAATAGCTTACACAAGAATTTTGATAAGATTCTGCCTTATTTTCCCACTTTTTTGCGCTGAAAATCGTTAGCCCCGGAAATTCTCATTATCCAGTCCCCGAAAGAAGGAGACAGGTCGTTTAAGGTAAAAACATATCGTAAGGGACGGGAATTAATAATTGTTTCCAGCCTCTCCTTTTCAATAGCTTTAACAACTGCTTTAGCAACCTGATCCGGGGAACATGATCCAATTATCCAGGGTGATTTTACTCCAAATTTCGCGAACATTCCGACTTCTCTGACATAACCAGGAAATATTGTTGAGAAACTGATTCCTGTTCCGGCTAATTCCAGGCGAAGAGCTCTTGTCCATTCAGCAAGACCGGCTTTTGTTCCCGAATAAATAGCTGCAAACGGTGCTCCATTTTTAGCGGCAATAGAGGCTATGTTGACAATATACCCTGACTTCTTTTTTAGCATCTCGGGTATAATGAGGTGGGTAAGAGCCATTGGTGCAATCATGTTAACTTCAATATTTTCTTGTATACACTGCCATGGCAGCTCTGAAAATGCACCTTCTGTCTCCAAACCAGCATTATTTACCAATATATCAATCGTGCCCATTTCCCTAATAACAGAACTAATAAGCCGTTCTCTCTGAAGTGATTCTTTAAGGTCAACAGGGAAAACTCGTACTTTGGCATTTGAGATTTTCAAGTGTCTGGCTACCTCTTCCAATGCTGTTTGTGATCTCGCAGCAAGAGCAATAACAGCACCTTTTTTAGCAAGAGCTTCAGCCAATACTGGACCGATACCTCTGGATCCACCAGTAAGCAGCACTATCTTCCCATTCAATTCCATAATAATAAATTTAAATATTTACTCGCTCGAAAGCAAAGTTACATTGTGAATATAGAGAAGTCAAATTTGAATGGAATCCCTGCAAGGATATGGCAATAGCGTGACTGATTTCTTGAAAGGCTATTGAATTTATTATTTGACCTTTATAAAATGTAGTTCAATAGTTTTTACCCCATTATTATCATAGTATGCCCAGTTAAATTCGGCAGGATTTTTATTTATACTTTCAAATCTGCCCCAAGATGGTTGCTCAACAAAATCCTGGGCTGCAACTCCATTAAATTTTGTCTCAGAGGTATATGCCCCAATCCATGTGCCGTAGTCACCATTGGGCCAAAGCTGAAATCCCTTAAACTTACCTTCTTTTGGATTATAACTAATACTGTTAACATACAATGGAACTTTCTGACCCTTAACTGTCCATGAAACATCAATAAAAAAAGCTTGTGGGCCATACTGTTTACATTCCCACACTTCCACAGTATCTTTGCCGTGGTTAGCTTGCCAAGTACCAAGAAATTGTGTCATTAACTTAACCTGATCGAGTTGCAATTGAGCACTTTGTCCTTGTATTGCATTAGAGATAAACAGAAGGAATACGACAATTACAGTTGTCAAACATAATTTTTTCATAGCCTCTGGATTTATAAATGGTTTAAAAAGAAATTCCCCCAACAGAATACAAAATTATACCAGAAAAAGGCCAAAGTCAATTTTATTTTGCTACAGAAGGTCACATATGAAAGTATGTATTAATGAGTTTTAGTTATAGTATTAAATTTACAGACATTTGCATTGGTGTAAGAAATGTCAGAAATGATGGTGGATGACAAATTCCCAATTATTAAACCATTTCTCGAACCGATGGAAATGGCTCCATAGGAAAGACAGGAAATTCATTTCAGTTCATTCCTGTTTAGTTGTATTGTCAGCACTGGCAGTTAAAATCCTCACAGTAAAAAATTGCTCTCCTGTATCAGGTACGCGCAGACTCCGTGCTCCATTAGCATCAATTAATCCAGATTGGGCATTAATTATCTTGTCCCCCTGAGCTGCATTTACTTCCAAAATTGGTATATGAGTCGAAAATGCCCAGAGTTCAGCCGAAGCCTCATGAAAAGACCTGTAAAATTGAACTGTCCCCGAGTTTATGCAATGAATAATGAATTGTGCTCCCATCTGCTTTAATTTCCATGGCAAATAAGGATTTGGCATAGTAGTATAACCTGGCGTCGCCCAAAGATCATTACAGATAAGAATGCCAAATCTGCGATCTTCCCAATTAAAGATCTTTAATTCTCCTTCAATATATTCAACCATTTCACCGGATCCAGGGGCATCTAAATTACTGCAACGGAGAATCTTTGAATATTCACCCATAAAATGACCATCTGGTGCGTATACCCGCACCTGGTTAAAACAGAATTCCTTACCTTTAATAAGTTCTTTGTAACAAGTACCTAAAATCAATCCAACCTTCATTTTTCCTGCTGCCGCTCTGATTTCTTCCAGGGCAACACTTAATTCACTCTGGTTAAAATTACTGGTGTATCCTGATAATGAACCTTCAGGAGTAACAAGAAAACTTGCTCCTTCCTGA
>Ga0208980_10000041_pt1 | contig 53875 bp, 44 predicted proteins | sample WetSurMetagenome_3_FD_187993 | JGI IMG/M metagenome (GOLD analysis project Ga0208980, IMG submission 187993) | Wetland microbial communities from Twitchell Island in the Sacramento Delta, sample from surface sediment Aug2011 Site A1 Bulk (version 2) | ecosystem: Environmental > Aquatic > Marine...
CAGGGGGAAGAAACTGACCCACGGGAGGAGTGTCACAGCGTTGGTACTCGAGATCAGGCGGGGTAAGTCCATATTATTTCACCCTCATCCCTTTAATACATTCATGTTGTCAACATCAATGCTGCCGCGCGAACGGTAGATGGCCACGATCAATGCCAGGCCGACCGCCACCTCCGCCGCAGCCACCGTCATCACGAAGAAGACGAATAATTGACCATCAATGATCTGGTAAAAGCGTCCAAAGGCCACAAAGGACAGGTTGGCAGCGTTGAACATCAGTTCCAGTGACATGAAGATCACCAGTGCATTGCGCCGCAACAGGACACCCAGGACACCCAGGATGAACATAATGGATGCCAGGGCAATGAAATAAACCAGCGGAACCAGGTTCATGGCTCGCTCCTCTCGTCCGTTCCACTCTTCCGGCGGATTCGTTCGGGGCGGGTCAAATAAATGGCGCCAACCACGGCTGCCAGCAGGATGACGGAGGTGATCTCAAACGGCAGCAGGTACTGGCTGAAAAGAGCCAGACCGATATCGCTGGGGGATGTCACAGATTCAACCAGCGCCGGCCAACCGGAAGGTCTCAAGGCCTGCTGATAGATCAACACACCGGATTCGATCAGCAACAGGCATGAAAGCCCGATCGCAAGCGGTTTCTGCCAGGGCATGGCTTTCGAACGCGGGAGTTTCTCAGTTCCAAGCAGCATGATCACGAACAGGAACAACACCATGATCGAACCGGCATAAATGGTAATCTGGGCCAGGGCGATGAAGGGTGCTCCCAGGATAAAATACAGGGTTGAAATCGTCACGAAATTAATGATCAGGAACAGGGCTGCATAGACCGTGTTGCGACTCAGCAACATACCCAGCGCCGAACCGATGGCGATAATCGCTATAATCACAAAAACAATGCCGCCAATAATCATTCTCTTGCTCCAGATACCATGATTTTCATACTGGCCGCCTAATCCCTGGCATCTTTCATTTCAGGCACCGAACGGGTGAACTCGCCCGGCCTGGTCTTCTGAGGGGTGGGCTGGCCACCTTCAGGGACAGTCTGCAGCAGGCTTTCTTTGGTATAGATTGCCGAGCGGCGATCTGTGTAAGTCAACTCATAATTATCTTCCAGGATGATGGCCTCGGTAGGACAGGCATCTTCGCAAAAACCACAGAAGATGCAGCGTAACATGTTGATCTCATAAGTGGAAGCATACCGGTCTCCGGGCGAGTAACGCTCCTCGTCTGTGTTCTCCGCCGCTTCAACAAATATGGCATCCGCTGGGCAGGCGGCTGCGCATAATGCACAGCCGATGCACTTTTCCAGACCATTCTCGTAGCGATGCAGCGCATGCCGGCCACGGAAGCGGGGCTTGACCGGCCGCTTTTCCTCCGGATACTGGAATGTAACCGGCTTTTCAGCCATCGATTTAAGAGTGGTCCACAAGCCTTTCAGTATCGGCAGCATGTGCATTACCTTCCAACAAACAGCAGGGCAACTGCAGTCACCAGCACATTCAGCAGCGCCAGCGGGAACAGGATCTTCCACCCGAAGGCCATCAGGCGGTCATAACGGAAGCGTGGGGTCGTAGCCCGAATCCAGATCATGATGAACATGATCGCTAAGACCTTGATAGCCAGGTAGATCGGTCCGAGCCAGGGATATTGGTCGACCCCTGGTCCCAGGTAGCCCCCCAGGAAGACTGTTGCTCCAATCATGGAGACTGCAACCACCTTGATGTACTCGGCCATAAAGAAGAGGGCAAACTTCAATCCGGAGTATTCGGTCAGGTAACCGGCGGTCAGCTCCTGCTCGGCTTCCGGCATGTCAAAAGGTGAGCGGTTGACCTCGGCCAGGACGGTCAAACCATAAATGATCGCACCCAACGGCTGCAAGAAAACGAACCAGGTTGAGCGTTGGGCAATCACCATGTCATTCATACTCATTGACCCGGCGATCAGGATTGGTCCCACGAATGAAAGTCCCAGGGCCAGTTCGTAACTGATCATCTGAGCCGTAGCCCGCAGGCCACCCAATGTAGCATATTTGTTGTTCGAGGACCAACCCGCCAGGGTTATACCGTAGATGGAAATTGAAGTGACGGTCAGGATGTATAAAACAGCCAGGTTGATATCGGTCAGATACAACGAGATCTCACGCCCAAACAGGGTGATGGAAGTACCCCACGGGACCACCCCGCTGATGATTAAAGCCGGTACGACGGTGAGGATAGGCGCCAGGATGAAGATGAGTTTATCGGCTTTGTCCGGGATCAATTCTTCTTTGAAGATCAGCTTGATTCCATCCGCAACCGGTTGTAAGAAGCCCTGAGGACCGCTGCGGTTCGGTCCAATTCGCACTTGCATCCTGGCCAGCACCCGGCGTTCATACAGGGTTCCCCAGGCAAAACCTATCATCAGGATGAGCACCATCATGATTGATTTAATCGACCATTCCAGAACCAGGGACCAATCCATTCCCGTTACCCGTCCTTCATGTTCTGGTTTTCACCTGAAGCCATGATTAACTTGGCTTCACTAATTTTATAAATAGGAATACCTGCGCTTCGCGGGATCAACACAAATCCTTCCGGTACAGTCTCCTCCAGGATGCAGGCCACCGGTTGGTTATGCTTTCCAAGCGAAAGTACGACAGCCCCCGCCTGGATACCCAGCGCAGCAGCTGTGTTCGGATGCAGTCTGACCTCATATTGGATCATGCGTTTCTCGAGTAATTGGCTGTACCGGATGGTATTGCCGCAATCATACAGGCGGGAAATGGGAACAGCCCATAATTTCCGGCTGCTGTATTTAAGGGGGGTTCCGGACTTTATAAATATCTTCTTTGCACTACTGGTCAAAGGAAGGCGTGCACCTACACCCAGACCGTTTGCGGTGACTGTTCCGCTGAAATATTTGCTTCGATCGCCAACAACAGGCCACTGATCCGTGAATCTGGACAATGAACCATAGGTCATATCCTTGAATACGGTGTGTGCTTTTCCGATCTCGGTAAAGATCTCCGGGGTATTTTCAAATAATTGGATACCCAGGCGCTTTCCCAACTTCGCAGCCAGGACATGATCTGGTAAAACGCCAAGCCGGGGATTAACTGCCGGTTTAAAGACTTGCACACGTCGCTCGGCCGAGGTAAAGCTGCCGGATCGCTCGGTAAAAGCCGCCACCGGTATGACCACATCTGCGAGATCGACCGTGGGGGTCATAGACAGTTCCAACACAGCCAGAAATTTAACAGATTGGAAAGCGTCCATCAGATCGGGAAAGTCGCCCAACGGGTCGGCTCCGGCAATGATCAGGGCGTCGGCATTCCGTATCGTCTTATCAAGATTGCCGGGAATCTGATAACCCATCTCCCAGGCGCCCTGGGTATTGGCACTCTTCCAGACAGCCACCAGCCCGCTGCCGGGCTTGCCGGCAAGACCGGTGGAGACTAAGAGCTGCGCAGCAGATGACATGACGGCACCGGAGGTTTGTGGTCCCAAACCATCGCCACCGGCGAAGATCACCAGACCTTGTGCCTTCTTAATCGTCCGGGCAACTGGATCATTGCCTTTCAATATGCTGGTGATTGCGTGGATCTCCTCGCCATAACGATAATGGATAACATGCGTAGCAAAATTGTCCAGGCGTGTTTCACGCCCGTTGAGGACAATCAGGGTTGCTCCACGTTCAGCCGCCTGTTTGACCCTAAGCCAGTAAAGTGGGGCCTCTTCATGCAGGTCGCTCGCGATGACCAGGATGACATTGCCCGCTTTCAAGTCTTCCAAACTGGTATCGAGCCCAAGACCAACCTGGCAGGTCAACTCGCCACCGACCATGTTGCCATACAGATATGCCCTGCCATGAGCTTTCTGTGTGAGTTGCTTCAAATTAAAGAGGTCCTCGTTTGAAAGGCGGCCACCAACCAATGTCACCAACCGGGTACCCTTCCGGCGTAATCTTTTTGCAATCATATCCAGAGCTGTCTCAAGCGAGACGGGGGTGAGTTTATTTGATTTTCGGACGAGTGGTCTAGGGATGCGGTTATGCGGGTCAGCGAAATGATGCCCAAAGCGGCCTTTGTCACAGATCCAGATGCCGTTGACGGCTTCATTCTGGCGCGGCAAGATCCGTTTAACCACAACCTCGCCATCACTCTTCGCCTCGCGTCGGATATCAATGGAAATATTACAACCCACCGGGCAGTGTGTGCACAGTGATTCGCGCGATTTCAACTCCCAGGGTCGGGCACCGAAGCGAAAATCCGCGCTGGTTAACGCTCCAACCGGGCAGATATCGGTGGTGTTGCCCGAGAAAATGGAATCAAAACCGGGCTCTGAGCAGGTGATGATCTGGGTCGATCGCCCGCGTTGGTCGAAACCGATGACCGGGTCTCCGGCCACTTCCGATTGGAAGCGGACGCATCGCCCGCATTGGATGCATCGCTCGCGGTCCAGATAGATCAACTCACCCAGCGGAACATTCTTGGCCAGGTGTTTCTTATCATCCAAACGGAATCGGCTTTTCGCCGGTCCGTAACGCATGGTCAGGTTTTGCAATGGGCATTCGCCCCCCTTGTCGCATATCGGGCAATCCAACGGGTGGGAAGTCAATAAGAATTCCAGGATCTCTTTACGGGCGGCGCTGGCTTTTTCACTGGTCGTACGGACCACCATGCCCTCGGAGACCGGGGTGGTGCAGGCTGTCTCCAACTTGGTCCCGAAACCAATCTTGGGGGAACCATCCTGCTCACAGACCGGCATGCCAGTTGCCCGGTCGATAACAGGCCGGCCAATCTCTACCAGACACAGCCGGCACATACCAACCGATTTCATCTTGGGATGATAACAAAAGACTGGAATATCGATACCTGCACGCTTGGCAGCATCCACGATCATCGTGTTCTCTAGGCTTTTGATCGGCTGGTTATCGATGATTAAAGAAATCTGCTTCGGCATGCATTAGCTCCGAAAGTCCTCGGGGAATTGTTCCATGGATGATACCAGGGCCATGATGGAAAACTCACCCAGTGGACAAAGACATTTATTCCTTATTTGCTCAGCCACACTCCTGATCAATTCCAGATCCTGGATACTCAGCTTGTTGTTTTTAGTGTGATGGAGAATCTGATCCATCCAATAAGTGCCTTCCCGGCACGGGGTGCATTTGCCACACGATTCGTGCTGGAAGAAATGGATGATTTTCTTTGTCACCCATAACATACTGACCGAATCGTCCACCACGATAACAGAAGCCGATCCCAGCGCCGAGCCTAAACCGGCTACGGATTCATAATCCATCGGAGTATCCAGTGCCTTGGGGGTGGCCTTGATGACAATGGAGGAAGCTCCACCGGGCAGGATGGCTTTAGCTTTACGTCCGGGCTTCAATCCTCCGCCATGGGTAAAGATCAACTCCTGAAAGGTCGTTCCAAGCGGTAGCTCGTAATTGCCAGGCTTGTTCACATTTCCCGACAGGCTGAAGATCTTGATGCCCGGGCTTTTCTCGGTTCCGTATTTCCGATACCATTCTGCGCCTTTTTCAACGATCAACGGGACATTGGTCAGGGTTTCAACATTATTAATGACTGTCGGCTTGCCAAACAGACCAAAAACAGCTGGGTAAGGTGGGCGCAATCTCGGTTGTCCCAATCGACCTTCCATGGATTCCAGCAAAGCGCTCTCTTCGCCGCAGATGTAGGCTCCGGCACCCAGGTGGGTATGCAGGTCCAGCGCGAAACTGCTTCCGAAAAGATCCTTACCCAAGATTCCTTGCTTGCGCAGCTTGTTGATGCATTCTTCAAGATTGCCGGCAACCTGCCAGAATTCACCCCGCAGGTAGACATAACCAAGGCTCGCCTTGACCGCAAAACAGGCGATCATCAATCCCTCCAGGAACTGGAACGGGTTCTTCTCCATGATCTCACGGTCCTTGAAGGTGCCCGGTTCCGATTCATCGGCATTCGCCACTACATAATGGGGGGTGATGTCATTGGGCAGGAAAGACCATTTTACTCCGGTGGGAAAACCAGCGCCACCACGACCGCGCAGTCCGGATTTCTTGACTTCCTCGATAACACCCGCCGGATCCTTTCCGTCAACGATCTTTTTGAAGGTTTTAAAACCCCCCAGCTTCAAATATCCTTCCAGGGTATCGATTTCGGGATGTTGGCGGTGGCGTAGGAGCAGATAATCGCTCATTCTCCACCTTTCCTGGCATTAATACGAAGCTGGTTAATCAACCCAGCGGCATTTTCCGGGGTTTGGTTTTCATGATAACGGATAGTTCCATCCCCCTGTACCTGGAACAATGGTGCCCTGTCGCAACCGGCCAGGCAGGTGACTTCCTCGATAGTGATCAACCCATCCGGCGTCGTTTCACCGGGCATGATCCCGACCTTCTTGCAGAGCTCCGCCAGGAATTGATCTGCTCCTTGCAGAGCACAGGCCAGGTCGGTGCAGACTTGGATGCGATAGCAGGCTTTTTCTTTTTCTGAATGGTAGAGCGTGTAAAATCCGATGATGGAAACCACCTCGGTAGATGTGATATTCAAGACTCCGGCGATAGCATCGATGTCATGCCGGCTGATGTAGCCCTTCTCGGCTTGGACGAGATGCAGCAGGGGCATGACTGCCGAGCGCTCCTGCCCATTGGGATACTTCGCCAAGATCCGCTTAATCTCTGAGTGATGCATTTTCAGGAAGTCGGTCACCTGTCAGCATCTCCCAGAACGATATCGATACTGCCAATGATGCCCACCAGGTCCGCAACAAAATGATTGCGCGCCATTAGTGGCAAAGCCTGTAGGTTAACGAAGGAGGGTGTGCGGTAGTGTGCGCGATACGGTTTTGGCCCGCCATCCCCCTCGAGGTAGACACCCATCTCCCCACGCGGCGATTCCACACCGACATATACCGAGCCGCATGGCGCGCTGAAACCCTCCGTCCATAACTTGAAATGGTGGATCAATGCTTCCATGCTGACACCCAACTCCGAGCGCGGCGGAGGTACGAACTTACGGTTGCTGGAGCGGAAAGGTCCTTTCGGTAGGCGGTCAAGCGCCTGCCCGATAATTCGTAGTGACTGGCGCATTTCCTCCACCCGTACCAGGTAACGTGAATAACAATCACCCTCTTGTTGAGTGGGGATGTCAAAGTCGAAACGAGCGTAGACGCTATAGGGACGGGCCTTGCGCAGATCATAAGCCAGACCTGAGCCGCGAATGACCGGCCCGGTAACGCCCCGACGGATGCAATCTTCAACCGAGATCTTGCCAATACCAATCGTCCGATCACGAAATAGCGGGTTACGGGTGAGCAAGGATTCATACTCTTTGATGCGCTTCGGGAAGACCTTTAGGATCTGCCGGATTGATTGCTCAAAGCCCTCGGGCAGATCCCGCCATACACCACCCGGACGGATATAAGTGGTCATCATGCGTTGACCTGTAACCAGCTCAAAGACATCCAGGATCATCTCACGTTCGCGCATAGCGTACAGAAACACCGACATGGCCGCCAGATCCATGGCCGATGTACCGATCCACAACAAGTGGGATTGCAATCGCGAAAGTTCTGCCAAGATAACGCGAATATAATCAGCCCGTTCGGGCACATCCAACCCGGTTAATTTTTCCAAGGCCAAGCAGTACACCAGATTGTTACCCATTGTGTACATGTAATCGATCCGGTCAGTCATCACCTCGGCCTTTTGGTAAGTCTTGGCCTCCATGTTCTTTTCAATTCCGGTATGAAGAAATCCGATGTCGGGGATGCAGTTGACAATGATCTCGCCGTCCAGCTCAAGTAATAATCTCAGAACTCCATGTGTGGATGGGTGTTGCGGACCCATGTTCAGGAGCATCGTTTCGCCGGTAAGAGCTCGTTCCGAAACGAGATGCTTGATCTGATCCATTGAAGCCGCAGGAAGTTTGATCATCGCTCAGTCCTTCGGATGGCTCTTGGTCTTAGCAATATCATCATAATTAAAGCTATACTGGACTTCTTCATATCCCAGAGGATAATCCTTGCGTAGAGGGTGACCTTCCCAATCTGCCGGCAGCTGGATGCGGCGCAGGTCTGAATGACCAGAGAAGTGGACCCCCATCAGGTCCCAGGTTTCACGCTCATACCAGTTTGCATTGGGATAAATACCCTCAATGGTTTGAACTTCGGGCTCATTGCCATTCAAGGGAACGCGCAAAATAAGGATCTGATTCTTCTTCATCGAGTAAAAATGGTAGACCAGGTGGAAGCGTCCTTCCACCCGAGGGCAATAATCCACGGAAGTAATATCCAACAGCATATCAAACCCGGCTTCATCCTTGAGATAGCGAGCGGCGGCTATAATCTGATTGGGTTCGATCATGACCGTTTGCTCATCCCTGAATTCAGAGGGAATCCCCCCAAAACGGGTCTTCAGGGCAATGATGGTGGTTTGCAGCGTCTTATTTATCAAAAGCGACTTTCCCTTCCGGCTACGACCAGCGGGATAACTTTTCCTTTGAGATCTTATCATGCAGTGTCACGATGGCGTGGATCAATCCTTCGGGCTTGGGCGGGCAACCCGCCACGTAGACATCCACGGGAACAACCTCGTCCACGCCCTGGAGAATGGCATAATTATTAAAAACGCCACTACAGGAAGCGCAATCGCCCATCGCAATAACCCATTTGGGGTCCGGCATCTGATCGTACAGATTGCGCAGTACCGGCGCCATCTTGCGGGAAACCCGGCCAGCGACGATCATCAGGTCGGCCTGCCGCGGACTGGCACGCATCAATTCCATACCAAAACGGCTGAGATCATAATGAGATGCCTGGGCAGCCATCATCTCGATGGCACAACAGGCTAGACCGTACAACATAGGCCACATGGAGCGCGTACGCGACCAGTTAACCATACTCTCAAGCGAGGTGGTGATAACGCCCATGTCACCCAGTTTTTGCTCTACTCCCATTCGAGCGCTCCCTTCGCCCAGGCGTAAATAAAACCAACCAGCACGATGACCGTGAAGAGGATCATTTCGACCAAACCAAAGAGCCCCAGGCTTTTATAAACAACAGCCCAGGGCAAGAAGAAGATGATCTCAATATCGAACAAGATAAAAAGGACCGCAACAAGGTAGTAACGGACATTCATGCGCCTTGTTCCGGGTCCATAGGGAGTCATGCCTGATTCATAGGGCTGCCCTTTTTGTTTGGTTGGACGTTTGGGGCCGAAAATCATTCCAATCAGAACGGCAATGAAGCCAATCCCTGTCGCAATTGTTATTAAAATGACCAAAGGGAGGTATTCCTGCATCATTTTCGTTTTATCCTGTTGGTGCAAGAATGGCAGTATATCACAGGCTGATATTTATGCGGATCATCTGCAACAGGATGATTGTCATGTATATTAGCCCAAATATTCCCGCAAATATTTACTGCGGGTTGGATGCCTCAATTTTCGCAAAGCTTTGGCTTCAATCTGCCGAATGCGTTCGCGGGTTACATTAAAATAACGACTTACCTCTTCCAAGGTGTGGTCCCTTCCATCCACAAGCCCAAAACGTAACTCCAATACCTGACGTTCACGTTCTGACAAAGCGGCAAGCGCTGACTGAACCTGCTCTCGTAACATTTCTCGCGAAGCAGCATCCATTGGTTCCAACGCATCACTGTCCTCGATAAAATCGCCCAGTTGGCTGCTGTCTTCATCGCCAACCGGGTGTTCGAGAGATATGGGTTCCTCGGCGGATTGAAGGATCTTCTGAACCTTGCTGGCTGCCCAGGTCCAACGTTTCTGCAGTTCAGGATTAATAGGATCCCCCGCTTTTCTCGCATTTGTGATCGCCAGGGTATCCTCCTCGCTTAGGAAGCCACCCTCAAGAGCCAGTTCCTCCAGGGTTGGTTCGCGACCCAAACGCTGGACCATACTGCGTTGGACGCGCATAATACGGGTGATCGATTCAAATAGATGCACAGGGATACGGATCGTTCTTGCTTGTTCAGCAATGTGTCGGCTGATCGATTGTCGAATCCACCAGGTGGCATAGGTGCTGAATTTAAACCCGCGGGTTGGGTCAAACTTATTAACCGCCCGCAGCAAGCCTAGATTGCCTTCCTGGATAAGGTCCAGGAACGAGATACCCCGGCCAAGATAGCGTTTGGCTATGCTGACCACCAGGCGTAAATTCGCCCGAATCAAGATCTGGTTGGCATCGTCAGCGCGCCGGCGAATTGCATCGGCCTCACCTTCAAGTTCATCCTCAGGAGGGAATGTCTTCACGATACTCTTGGCTGTTGGAAAAGCATACTTTTCCATGTACTGCTTGGAAATCAAATTCGCCTGATGGGATGGGATGATGTACATACAGAGGAAGATGTGATAGATTCCATTTACAAACTTGTCCCAGGCTGCATTCCTGCCCCACAGATCACCATTATCAAAATATGAACGCGTATATGAGGGCACATCCGTTTGCATCTGGCGGCGTAGCACCTGCGCCTCAGCCAGCATTAAACCATAATCGGGTAGGCCAAGATCCTGTGTCGGCAGAGCCTTCTCAAGCTTGGTGACCAGTTCAACCAATTCGTTGTACACAGCCTCGAATATCTTACGGTAGATTTGATCTCCTTCTTTATCCATCGGGGTTGGCCACAGGGATTCAAGATGGCGCTGGGCTTCAGTGCAGGTTGCCAGACGGAATTCGCTGTCAACATCTAATAGATGAATTTGTCCAATTTCCTTTAAATAAAGTCGGACCGGATCCTCTGCCAACTCAATGGCGATAACAGGATTAGAAAGGATTTCGAGAGTATCTTCGGTGACAATATCACCCCACTCCGCCGCGGTCTGCGCGAGTTCCTTTACGTCCGGTTCTTCCTTGAGGATGCCGTTGCTCCCTGTTTCGGTTGTTGTAATTTCATCCTCGGAAATAAGCTGTTCTTCATCAACACGATCAAGGCTTTGTTCGCTTTGTTCTCTGCTAGTCATATGAGCAGATTGCCTTTTCGTCTTTTGATCTTTACCGCCCGCGGTGGCTTTGTCCCTCATAGTTATATTAATATACCATATATGATTTTTTAGGCTTCCCGGATGCGTGTATTTCCCAAGGCTCGATCCAGTTTGTCACGCATTTGGGAGTATTGTACGACCAGGCTCTGATAGGGCAGATTTCTCCAATCCTCACTCGATTGGGTCTCCTCTTGTAAAAATTTTAATTGCAGGAGATTTGCATTCACAGTATTGCGCCGTAGCCGAATGACAGCACGCTGAAGCTCCTCAACATGTCGGAGCTTTTGATAATCCGTTTTATCAATCGGGACCCTAATGTCATCGGCCAAGGAGATAAGGCTGGGGGGAAGTTTTTCCTGGATGAATTGCTTCGGGTCCATTTGCGCTTGATCTATAGCTCGATGGACCACATCAAATAATCCACGAAAATCGGTATCTGGAAAATCATCTTCTCCTACGCTCTTGAGGCCATTGCTTTGTAATTCACGGTCAAGGCGGTAGATCAATTCTGGATCGCTAATTAAAGAACCCAGGATATATTTTTCCAAAGGTGTGTCCGGGCTCGTCTTGACAGTACCCGCAGCTTGAGGTGGAACTCCGACATCTGCCGGCTTGCGCCGCTGCCTTGTCAATTGGGGAGCAACACGGGTTGTTGCCAGAGCACGCTCATCTACTCGGATGACGCGTGCCAGTTGCTGGCGGTAACCATCCCGTTCAACCGGATTGGCGACATCTTCAATTAGGGGGATAACCTGGGCTGCGATCTCGCGCTTCACCCGCGGGTCTTCGAGATCCTTATCTACAATCAACGTATCGATGACATGTGTGATTATATGCTTGGCATTGGCGATCAAATTCTCCCACTCACCAGGATCGCGTGCTACGACATCATCCGGGTCAAGTCCTTCGGGCAGTGAGGCCACGCGGATATCCGCCTCGAGCCGGGCTTCCTGATGCATGAGACCACGCACATCAAAAACCCGGTCGGCCGTATGATCCAGCGCCTGCCGGGCGGTATCCAACCCACGCAGTGTGGCGTTGACGCCCGCGGTATCCGGATCAAGCGCCAGGACTATACGGCGGGTCAGTCCTTTAACCAGCCGTAATTGATCCTCAGTCAAGGCCGTTCCCATTGGAGAAACGGTATTGGTGAAACCGGCCTGGTGCAGCGCAAGGACATCCAGATAACCTTCCACAATGACCACCTGGTTCTTGGCGCGTATGGGCTTGCGGGCAGCCTGCAAACCATAAAGTAAATGTCCTTTATCAAAAATCAACGTCTGGGGTGAATTCAGAAACTTGGGGATATCATTGGGGTCCAGGATGCGCCCACCAAAACCAGCCATCCTACCTTCAGCTGTGCGGATGGGAAACAGGATACGGTGGCGGAAGCGATCGAACAGCTGCCCGCTGTCACGCCGGCTCACCATACCGGAGTCCAACAGCTCATCCTCTGATAACCCCCGGTTGCGAAAGTGAGTTAATAGAGCATCATTACTGTTAGGTGCATAACCGATTCCAAACACTTCCAGGATATCATCCTTTAAATTGCGGTTATGCAGGTATTCCAGCGCTTTACGGCCATCCGTAGTGTTAATCAACTGGTGCCGAAAGAAAATCACGGCATCCTCCAGCAACTTGCGTTGGCGATCTCCGGCTTCATCGGCTGCCCGGCTTTCGGCGGATACTGGATGGAGTTCAACTCCAGCTCGTTCCGCCAGGTATTTAAGTGCCTGATTAAAATCCCAACCTTCGCGCTTCATGACATATCGGAAGATATCCCCGCCCTCATTACATTGCCCAAAGCAGCGCCAGGTGCCTGTATCTGAAAATACCACAAAGGCCGGTGTCTTGGTGTTGGAATGAAAAGGACAAAAACCGGTGTAATTTTTACCGGATTTTTTCAGCTTGACGTTCTCAGATACGAGATCAACAAGGTCGAGACGGGTTTTAATTTCATCAACTACGGTCATGTCTTTTTACCTGCCTGAATTATAGACCGAATTTGACAGTATACCTTTTGGAAATGACGTATTTTGTGCTATAGTAATCACATGGAAACGATCGCTCAAAAATTGCTCAGAAGCAGTGAACCAGCCATTCGTTATAAAACACTCACGGGGATATATGGGTTATCCGAAGACCATGCCATTGTACGCCAGGCGCGCGAGGAAATCCGTACTTGTGCCCGCGTTCAAGCATTATTAAAGCACCGAAATAATAAAGGAGAGATCGACATCCATCCTTATAAAAAATGGCAGGGGGCGCATTGGACCCTTTCAATTCTGGCTGATTTGAGCTACCCCGGGCATGATCCGGCATTAATCCCTCTGCGAGAACAGGTGTTGACCTGGTTGTTCTCCAACCAACGACAAAAGAACATTCGCCTGATTAATGGGCGTGTCCGCCAGTGTGGATCGATTGAAGGGAATGCGGCGTTATCGATCATGAAACTGGGATTAGCTGACGAGCGGGTGGATGAACTGATCGGCCGACTGGTTGAATCACAATGGCCGGATGGTGGTTGGAATTGCGATAAGCGCCCGGAAGCCAGTCATTCAAGTTTTATGGAAAGTTGGATACCATTAAGGGCCATGGCTTTTTATGGGGAAAGCCGTAAAGATAAATCCATTTTCCAGGCTATCCAACGCACGTGTGAATTATTCTTATCCCATGCGCTTTTTAAACGCAACTCGGATGGGTCTGCCATCCTTGATGAGTTCCTCTGGTTGCGTTATCCTCGCTACTGGCATTATGACATCCTTGGCGGATTGCTCGCCCTGAGTGAGGCCAGCCGGCTGAATGACCACCGCTGTGAACCAGCGCTACAAAAACTAAAAGAATCTTTTATCCCATCTGTGGGATATCGTGTTAATGGGAAGTATTACCAGCTCCGCCATCCAAATATATCCGGATATTCACCAGTTGATTGGGGTATGGGGCAAAAGGGGAAATCCACAATGAATGAATTCCTTACGGTGGAGGCCTTTACCATTCTGCGAAAAGCCGGGATCCTACCGGAAATGGAACTTGCGGACGCCCTCTAAAATCCTTCCAGGCAGCTGAAGTCAGCACAAATCTCGCCTAATCTGGCAATACGTTTTAACAACCCCAGGCGGTTCTCCCGAATGAGCTTGTCCTCGTCCATGACCAGAACGGCATCAAAAAACCGGTTGATAGGTGCAATCAATCCCTTGAACCGGGATATAAACTCGGCGATGGAGGTTGAATCCTGCATGGCTGATTCTATAACCGCCAGCCCATTATATAAAGCTTTTTCTGCATCCTCCTTGAACTTAGATACATCCACCTCGTAATCGCCCTCCTGAGAACGTACGATACGCACACAACGCGAGTAAGCCTGGAGGGTTATCAACCAATCCGGCTCCAGAATAACAGTTGAGAGTGCTTTAATATTTCGGGTCGCTCGCGCCGGGTTTGAACCCATGGCTGTCAGGACTGCATCCACAACATCGTAGCGGTAACCTTCATCAATAAACAAGACGCGCATGCGACTGGTAATGAATTTCATGCATTCTGCGAGGGTTTCTACCACCGCCTGGATGGGCAAGCCTGAAGCCGCTAATTTTAATCCTTCAAAAATATCAAAATCCAACTTCCATGCCATCAGGTTCTGGACAAGACCAATCGCAGCCCGTCGCTGGGCGTACGGGTCCTTGGTCCCGGTGGGTGCCAGCCCTGCTGTGAAAAGCCCGGCCAGGGTATCCAGACGGTCCGCCAGTCCGATCGCTAAACCCGCCCGTGATCCTGGCATTTCATCGCCCGGGTATCTCGGCAGGTAATGTTCGTAAATCGCCTCCGCAACCTCCGGCGTTTCACCTGACTTCAGTGCATAATACTTTCCCATGATCCCCTGCAGGGAGGTGATCTCAACCACCATTTTAGTCGCCAGATCTGCCTTACATAAACGGGCTGCTCGAATGGCGATCTGCTTTTCATCATCGTTTAACGCGAGGAGGGGCGCCAGTGAAGATATCAGGATTTCGATACGCTTGGATTTGTCCAGCATAGATCCAAGCTTTTTCTGGAACTGCAACGTATCAAGCTTTGGCAGGTGTCCTTCTAGTGATTGCTTCAAGTCTTCCTTAATGAAGAAATCAGCATCCGCAAAACGTGCTTTAATAACATGTTCGTAACCTTCACGGATGATATCCAAATTCTGGTTATCACCATTTCGCAATCCCACAAAATAGGGCAACAAACCTGTCTTTGAACGAATTGGGAAAAAACGCTGGTGCTTCTTAAGGACTGTGGTAATGACATCCTCGGGTAATGAAAGATGCTCGCGGTCAAAAGAACCGGTCACAGCTGCCGGAGTCTCCACGAGGCCGGTTACTTCATTCAGTAATCCATCATCAAATTCAAGTACCCCCTTGCTTGCTGTGATGGCAACCTCAAGTTGTTTGCTGATCGCCACCTTCCTGTCTGCCGGCGCCAGGATGATCCCTTGTAAGTCCATGAATGCCAGGTAATCGGTTATGCCTTTAACAGGCTTTGATTCAGGCTGGTAGAACCTCAGACCACGAGTGGTGTTGGATGATACCAGACCGGCATATTCAAAGGGAATTATCACGTCGTCGAGAAGCGCCAGGAGCCAGCGGATTGGTCGTGAAAAATTTACCCCGCTGTCATTCCATCGCATGGATTTCTCAAATCGGATCCCGGTGATTAATTCCGGCAATGCCACGCCCAGTATTTCCTGTGCGTGCTTTCCTTTTTCTTCGATGATTGCTACCGCGTATTTTCCGCCATCGATTTCCTGCACATTCAATTCCTTCGGGTTTATACCCTTGCTCTTTGCAAATCCCTCACCAGCCTGGGTGAGTTTCCCGTCGGAATTGAATGCGCGTTCAGCTGGTGGCCCCTTCACAAGGCGGGTCACATCCGGCTGGTTGGTTTTCAGGTCTGCTACCAAGACGACCAAGCGCCTGGGTGTTCCAAGCACCCTGATACTGCCATGTTCGAGTCTCAGTTCGTCCAGCCAACCGGGAACTCTGTCTACCAGCTGTGCCAGTGCTGAATTCAAGTCACCCACCGGTAATTCCTCGGTACCAATCTCGAAGAGGAAATCAGCCCGCTCTCTTTTAAAAGCCTCTTTTTCCACACGTGAGGAAGGAATTACGCCAGTTTGATCCTTTTTTTCTAGAAGCCATGGGTATTCGAGACGTTGGCGTTGCAGCATGTAGGCATCCGCCAGGTTGCGCGAAAGTTCACGCATTTTACCAAACAGAACCTGTCGTTCGGTGACTCCTATTGCTCCACGTGTATCCAGAACATTAAATGTGTGAGAACATTTGAGGATATAGTCCAAGGCAGGCAGGACCAAACCTTGAGCCAATGCGGCTCGTGCCTCCTCCTCGAAAAGAGAATACATCTGTTTAAGTCTTTCGACATCGGCCACATTAAAATAATACTGACTATGCTCGAACTCCCCCTGAAAATTAACATCACCGTAGTTATGTGTGGAGCTCCAACGGATATCCTGGAATTTCGATACCCTCTGTAACCCAATTGCGATGCGGTCCAGACCATATGTGATCTCAACTGAATTCGGGCTTAGATTGATGCCACCAGACTGTTGGAAGTAAGTGAATTGGGTGATCTCTTGACCATCCAACCATACTTCCCATCCCAAACCCCAGGCGCCCAACGCAGGTGTTTCCCAGTTGTCTTCCACAAAGCGGATATCATGTTCCCGGGGGTCAATCCCTATTTCTTCCAAAGATTGTAGGTAAAGTTCCTGTGGATTTCCCGGGTCTGGTTTTAAGATCACCTGGAATTGATAATGTTGTTGCAGCCTGTTGGGGTTTTCACCAAAGCGACCGTCATCCGGACGCACTGACGGTTCCACATAGGCCACATTCCATGGTTCCGGGCCTAAAACCCGCAGGAATGTAGCCGGATTCATGGTACCGGCACCAACCTGCGTGTAGTAAGGCTGCCAGATCAGACAGCCCTGATCTGCCCAAAATCGCTGTAAAGTCATAATCATCGATTGAAAATTCAACGGTTTATCCATAACGTCCTTGTATGACAAGTTGCTGTCACGGCGATTATACCAAAACCCCCCGCACCGCCCTGACGACAGAAATGTTGTTAAGAGTCATGGGAAGAAAGAGACTCGATCACACTAATGAAATCTGGGGAATTAAGCCTTCGCTCTAACAGGAATGTGATGTAATTCTTTGTCAAACTGCTCATCTCCTCGCGAATCTTATGCTCGATTTTTACTCGGGAGGCTTCATTAAAATCACTTCGCTGATAATGGCGCAAGTATTTCAAAGCTTCCATGGAAACAGATACTGCTCGTTGTCTCAAGGTTCCATCTTTTGGGCAGAGCACCCCTCCGAGTTCTGCTGAAAAAAATTGATCCTCGGCAATTATGGTATCACGGCAAATGACGCAATTAAATAACTCGGGTTTAAATCCTTGCATTGCTAGCATATGCAATTCATAATATTGGATTACCACGAAGTGGTCATCCAAATTCTCCAAGCGGTGCAGTGTTTCTAGCGACAGACGGAACAAGGCCGGGTTCGACCCGTCTTCTGATGAAAAACGATCCAATAACTCGATCACATACGAGGCATAACCAATTTTCACCAGGTCATTCCGCAGGCCACTAAAGGGTTCGACCGTTTGAGCCTGGGTAATGATGGGCATATCCCGACCTTTTGCCAGGAAGAGGTGCGAGTAGATAAAAGGTTCCAGGTGTCCGGCTTTGCGCGAGTGGATCTTTCGCACCCCCTTGGCGATAGCACGAACTTTACCGCGCTCGTTGGAAAAAGCTACCACGATGCGATCCGCCTCGCCATAATCCATGTGTTTCAAGATCAAGGCTTCAAGGCGAAAAGTCCGCTGCTCATCAGGCATCACAAACCTGGGTTTAGTTCACTTTCTTGATTTCATGCGCGGGAACGCCAACCACGAGCGTGTCGTCCGGGATGTCCTTTGTGACCACTGCCCCGGCGCCCGAACGTGCCCGTTTGCCAATCTTCACAGGTGCAACGAGCATGGTATCACTTCCGATGAATGCACCATCCTCAATGATGGTAACATTTTTGTTCTTCCCGTCGAAATTGCATGTGATCACCCCGGCACTAATGTTAACATCCTGCCCGATCTGTGCGTCACCAATATATGAGAAATGGCCCATTTTCGTACCCGGTCCGAGATGAGAATTCTTGACTTCACCGAAATTGCCCATATGAACACCCGGTCCGAGATGTGCGCCGCTGCGTAAATGACAGTAGGGTCCCATCACAACCCCTTCTTCCAACACGGCACTATCAAGATGAGAAGCGATCACTCGGCAGTTTTCACCAATGGTTGTATCAGTTATAACTGAATTCGGTCCAATAATCGAACCCCTGGCAATGGTCGTCTTCCCATTCAGGTGTGTATTTGCCAGGATGGTCACATCTGCATCGAGGTGAACCTGCGCACCAATATAAGTCGTATCTGGATCTTCGAGCGTAACCCCGGATAACATCCATTGCCGGTTTATGCGCCCACGAAGGATGCTTTCCGCCTCGGCCAAATGAACCCGGTTATTGATACCCATTGCTTCGCAAGGATCCTCCAGTGTAATGGTCGGGGTATTGTGACCATCCGCACGTGCCAGGCCAATGGTATCCGTCAGGTAAAACTCACCCTTGGGAGATTTCTGAACTCGCTTGATCGCTTTAAATAACCAATCCGCTTTAAAACAATAGACACCCACATTGATTTCTTGAATCGCAAGTTGCTCGGAGGTGGCCTGCGCTTCTTCAACAATAGCTTCCACATGATTATCGCTGCCACGCAAGATCCTGCCAAATCCATGTGAGTCTTTATTTATCGTTGTCGCAAAGGTTACCGGTCCAGAGTTGGAGGATTGAATTTTTATCAGTCTGGCTAGTGTATCAGCACCGAGGAAAGGCATGTCTGCAGAAAGGACTACCGCCAGTTCATCGCGCCTCATGAAAAACGGCTCTGCACATCCAACCGCATGGGCTGTCCCTAACTGCTCCGATTGAACGGCATAATCCACACCATCCCCGATGGCCTCGCGGATCTGCTCAGCCTGATAACCGACGACAACCACAGGGCGAGCAGGGGTAACGGATCTAGCAATCTCAATCGAATAAGACAGGAGTGGTTTGCCTGCCAGCAGGTGAAGCATTTTTGGATGCTGGGATAACATACGGGTTCCTAGGCCAGCAGCTAGGATGATCGAGCGGACTTTCATGTTATCACCTCATACCTTATTTTTCGGACATTCAATCGGATAAAAATAGGGCCATGCAAAACCTGTCTGCAAAGCCCAATTCTTGGGGTAAGGCTGGGGCACCTGGATTCGAACCAAGATCCACAGATCCAAAGTCTGGTGTGCTGCCGTTGCACCATGCCCCATCATTAACGATTATTTCAGCCGCAGGATTGTAACACAACATTCAGAAGGCCGGGGTTGATCATTTTTGCTCATCCGGTACCAGCCCGGATCGTTTGGCTTCGTCGAAACTGATGGTCTGGCCCTCCTGGCCAGGTACCTGATCATCAAGTGTGGCATTATCCCAAAACTTGGAAGCATCCTTTCCTTTTGGCCCGGAAGACGGACCAGTAATGAGGGACTCTAACGGATCACCTGCCAACTCAGGGGATTCTTTGATCGTGGTACCTTTTTTTTGTTCAGACTCAGACATGGTTGGAAACTCCTTCCAATTACTTTTCACAATGGCTGTGATTCCCTCTCGTGCAGCCAGTAACTTATTCAGTATCGTCCTGGCTAAAACCGATGGCCTTTCAATGGATGCCAGGGCCATGAGCTGTACCGAGCCATTGATCGGGGTTATCAGACACTCAATCATCCCATTTTTAATGATCCTGATTTCATCCACTTTCCCCGGTATCATCAGGTTTTCTGGTTTATTAAAATATGTGTTCAACAGGCTGTCCAGATCTGTCTGGCTTAGTTCTCCGGGAGCACCCGCTGACGCTCGTACCTTCCCAGCTCCATCAATAAGCGCAAGGTAATCAACATTAATATTTTGACTCAGGTCAACAAGAAGAGTGTTTAAACTATCAGCTATTTCCTTTTCAGGCATAAATTCACCCCATCCTTATTTTGGTTCGCAACCAGGACTAATAACTAACAACTCAATTCCGGCCAGGTCACTCTGCGCAAAAGAATCAAATGTAGTGTTGCATATATCCTGCCGGGCAAGCATAAGCCTGGGTTGCTTGAACAGTGGAATTCCCGGCATGTCCGTCTGGAAATATTCTACCGCTTTTTGCAGATAGTGTTCAAAATCCCCATCGCCCGGCATCACCCGCTGTAAGCCGCTACAAGCAACATCAAATTCCCCCCGACTGTATCCCGTTACATTACCACCGATCCAATAATTACCAGCGTTTGGGATTTGGCCGCTTGTGTAGAGGTAACATGCTGGCACCAGGCTGTATTGCCAATTGATCAAAGCCAAGTCAAACGAGCGCCCAAAAATGAGGCCCTCTGGCCCGGGTGCATAAAGTTCCGAGAATGTCTTTGCCGTGATGTCCACCTTAATTCCGCACTCGGCCAGCGAGCTGGCAATACCATTAGCAATGGCTTGCGATATATTATCTGCTGGTGCCAGAAGCTCAAGCGACAGGGGGGTGTCAACCGGTACGCCGGGAACAGTCATGGCCAGGCGTGGTGTGCTTGCATCGTCATCCGAGTCTACCCAGCCAGCTTTATCGAGCAGTTCTTCTGCCACAATACGGTCATAAATAAGCGCTGCTTGTCCGGCGCTATTTGACTGATTGCCCAACAGATCAGCGACGGATGCGAGCGCGGCTCTTCCTGAAAATATCTCATTATTCAGCGTTTCCCGATCAATACAGGCTGCCAGTGCCTGGCGGATTGCCGGATCTCTGAAATAATCCAGACGATCGTTGGCTGCATTATATCCATCGTCATGATCAGCTGGTTTAATGCCAATTACCAATTGGGTTATTTCCGGTGCCACTGACCACTCAGCTTTAGTATCTGTGGTATTCAACAGGTCTGTCACCAAGCTAAGATTAGTTTCCGGATCAGATGACCGTTCAACTAAGTCACATTGACCGGAAGCCAACGCAGCCAAGCTGCCACCCGAATCCGAATTGATAAACCGATAGATAATCTGATCAATCCTAGGTAAACTTTCATTAGCCCGATAATAGAGGGGGTTCTTTTGCATACTGATGTATTCACCGCTGATCCACTCGGTTATGACATAGGGTCCCCAACCCAAGGGGCGTCTTGCTACCAGCTCGGTCTCAGCCAAATCAGAGATCGGCAAGTTGTCCAACAGATGCTTTGGCAAGGGTGTCCAGAACATCGCCTGGGATTCGACACCCAAGTAGCCCGGAAGACCCTTCCATTGAATAGTTATCTCATCAATCACCTCATAAGAATCGGTGAGCTCGAGCTTCCGGTCGCCGCTTTTGCTTGCCGGATCGCTGTTCACTTCAAAGGAAAATTTTGAGTCCGCGGATGTTAGAGGAATCCCATCTGACCATAGCAACCCCGCACGCAATTTATACATTGCCGTCACCTGGTCCATTTGTAAGTCCGCTGTTCCATCCCAGGGAATTGCGCAAGAACCATCTTTGCAACCCGCTGGCAGAATGACTCTGCCGGGTGCCAAGGCAACAATTAGATTGTTTGCATCCACCACCAGGTCACCAGCCTTCACTGAAACTCCCGAGCGGATGAGATCGCCATCCTCATACGTCGGAAGTTTCTGCAAGATCACAGCTGTATATCGCCCATTCGAGCGATCAAATGGTCCGTCGTAAACCCCTTCCAATATGCTCCACATGGCCTCTGATTGCTCAGGGGCATACAGGTAAAGAGACTCGGGCTCCTCCCCCAGACAGATGGTTACTTCTTTCTGAGGTGTCGTCGTGGGTTCACTTGTGCTGGCAGGTTGTGAAGTTTGCGTGGCTGTCGCTCGCCAGGATGTCAATCCGCCTATTGAGCAACCCGATAGGCCGGCCAAGGAAACTGCAAGCAGGCTGCTAAAAATTGATACAACTCTACTCATTATCATGCAATATACACCACATATGGATCTTGAGAAAATCACAAAGCATACGCTTTTCTAATTATATTGTAGATTATTCACATAAGTGAAAAGGGAAATATATCAATAAAGACAGTCCTTTAGGAGGAGTGAATTTCATTAACACACAGTACTGCAGCAGGATTGAATTTGGTAAACAATCCGTGCTGTAGCAGGATTCAATTTAATCAACCTTAAGGTATTTTTAACTGTGTAAAACCTAATAGTTGGGAGGGCTTGGTGCAGATGGATAAATCCATAGAAATAATCAGTGTCCTCCAGAACAAGCAATTTATTGGCCTACTTGATGGCTTAACGGTGTATCTTCCATTTACACTCTTTACTCGGCGATTTGACACAGTCCTCCACGTCATATCACGGGGTTGGTTACTTTGGACGAAGTTCTTCCCGGGTCCATCAATAAGAACTATCACTGGAGGCAAAGTTGGGTGGCTGACTATCCGTTCTGAAATTCATTTATTGTCAGCCGGAAAGGTCCATATTCCGGCTGTGCTTTTTCTAACCATATTATCTGGATACCTCTTAATGTAACTCCTTTTGTTATCAAAATGCTAGGTAATGCCGCCTGTATATTATTCACTACACCAGCCAGCAATTAGTTGCACTCTTTTATTCCATCTAGAAGGAGGTGGTGTTATCTCAGACAGCGTCAGGCAATCTCAAGGAACAAATCCGCGATACCAAACATTTTTTGTTAGGAGAAGTTACGATGCGAAAGCTATATGGTTTGATTGCTGTGTTGATGGTCATCACAATGATCATGACGGCCTGCGGTCAACAGGCAGAAACAGATTCCCGGGTTACAGAAACCGGTGAGGTTGAAGAAGTTGTCATTAATCCATACCTTGGATCGAATAAATTGGATGGCAATGGCGTTCCCAAAACGTTCTTCGATGATGTCCATGTCCGAAGAGGCTTTGCTTATGCCTTCGATTGGGATGCTGTCGTAGATCAATTGTTCAATGGGGAAGCCTTGCAGTCCAAGGTTCTTCCCCTGCCCGGCATGCCGGGATTCGATCCGACTGCAGCCTACTATTACTATGACCTCGAGAAGTCAGCCGAGGAATTCAAACTGGCTGATGTCGACAAGGACGGCATCCCGGCCGGTGAGGATCCAGATGATATTTGGGAGATGGGATTCCGCCTCCAAATGCTTTACAACGCTGGTAACACCACCCGCCAGACCTATGGTGAAATCTTACAGGAGAGTCTATCTCAGGTAAATGAGAAGTTCTCCATCGAAATTCTTGGTCTGCCGTGGCCTTCCTACCTGGCTGCCCAACGGTCTCACAAGATCCCGATCATGACCGCCGGATGGCAGGAGGATATTCATGATCCCCACAACTGGTATCAACCTTACACCGTCGGCAGTATCGGTTCCCGCCAAGGTTTTCCAGAGGATGTGACCGCCCAATTTAGAGAATTATTAAATGAAGGCATTTCTATAGTTGATCCAGCTGCACGCCATGAGGTTTACAAGCGCTTTAATCAAATTTACTACGATCTGGTAGTTGGTTTTCCAGTCGTGTATGCGACTTCCCATAACTATGAACAGAAATGGATAGAAGGTCGTCTCATGAATCCAATCTTTGCGGGCGACTATTATCGGACCATTTCTAAGACAGCGGAAGCAAATGATCCAACCACTCTGGTTCAAGCTACTACAGGTGATTCTGACACCTTCGATCCAGCACTGCTATATGATACAGCCAGCGGTGAGATTGTTCAAAACATATACGAGACACTGGTTTTCTATGATGGCGAAGCCACCGACAAGTTTGTGCCCCAATTGGCCGAATCCTGGAAAGTTTCGGACGATGGTATTGTCTGGACATTCACAATCCGTCAGGGAGTGAAGTTCCATGATGGAGGCGACTTGACGCCAACTGATGTTGCGTATTCCTTTCAGCGTGGTCTGCTTCAGGGTGGTTATATCTCTCCACAGGCGCTTTTAGCCGAACCATTCCTTGGTGTGGGTAATGATGACATCACCATGATTGTGGACGATGGTGCGTCCGCCGATGACCGTGAGGCTTTACTTGCCAATGATCCAGCAGTCCTCAAGGCTGCCTGCGACAAAGTTCAGGCCGCCATTGTGCCTGACGATGCCGCCGGCACTGTGACCATGACCCTTGCCCAGTCCTGGGGTCCATTCCTGGCGACCATCGCCAACACCTGGGGCTCCATTTTGGATAAGGAATGGGTCATGGAGAATGGTGGCTGGGATGGCACCTGCGATACCTGGCAGAATTTCTATGCCATGACCTCTGCAGAGGATCCGTTCACAACAATTGCCAATGGCACGGGCGCCTTCAAGCTGGATCACTGGACCCAGGGACAGGAAATCGTCCTCAACAAGTTCGATGGATACTGGGGTGAACCTGCCAAGCTTGATCGTGTCATGATCCAGATTATTACCGAGTTTGGCACCCGCTTTACGATGCTTCAGGCTGGCGATGCTGACTGGATTGATGTTCCCGCCGAATTTCGTGCTCAGATCGATCCGTACGTTGGTGAGAGCAGACTCTATGACCCTGAGACCAATGGTTATAAAGATCCACAACCGGTTTGTAGTGTGGATACGGAAAAGCTTGGCCTCGAACGCTTCGAGATTTGCGCCACTCCAAGTGATAAACCGCTGACGCTTTATTATGGTCGTCCCGGTATTAGCCAGGATGTTGTTCTGTTCAACCTGTCAATCCAATAGGTATTGATTATCGAAAAATAAATTCATGTGGGAGCCAGAATAGGCTCCCACATGAATAAAACTGCAAAATAATTACGAGCACATTATATGCTCATGGTACACTCATGATCAACTTCATGATCCTCTGCTCACACTTAGTCCCTGTCACATGCTTTGGCGCTACGCTTTTCATTAACCATATGTTCCTATTACTTGGAGCGATCGATCTGCGCAATATGTCATAAGTTTTACCAATAATGAAATCGGATTACAGAAATCATTAATAATATTGTTTCGACAGATAATAAAGTAAATGGTCTTTTTTTCCTGTATGCTGACATAAATTAATACAGTCCTGTAGTAGGATTGACTTTTGTGTATATTAAGGTATTTTTAACCAACAAGAGAACTGTCTTATCCTTAAAGGATGATTCACGTTCACTATTTGGAATTGAAAGGTTATGGAAGAGTCTTTATTACATAACAAGCAATTTGTCGGCATGCTCTACGGTATGGTCGCCGGTCTTGCCTTCTCGCTCTTTGCCTGGGGGATCGACGCAGTTCTATTGGCCAGCTCTCATGGCGCACTACCTTGGGTGAAATTCCTGCCTGGATTGATCATCTGCTTGCTCAGCGGAAGCCTGGTTGGGTGGCTAACGATCCGTTTTGAAAGTCATTTATTGGCTCTGGGTCTCTGGGTTTCACTGGCTGTTTTCTTCTCCCGACTGATCATTTGGGTTCCGCTCAAGATCTCCCCTCTTTTCATTCAACTGCTCGATTCGGACTTGGGCGCCTATCTAAAATACCCTTACTATAGTTCACTCAATCAAAACGCATGGTTCAGTTTTGCCGCCATTATCATCGTTGCCTTGATCTGCGGTTTATTGGAGATCAATCTGGTCGAACAGGCATTGTTCTCATCAGGGACCTTTGCAGTTGCGGTACCATTGATCCTGTGCTTCTTCGGATTTGCCCTGGTGGGAAAAACCGGTGATTCCCTGCTCAACCAACAAATCCGTGAGCCGGTCTTGGCTGTTGACAATCTCCTCCAGTTTGCACTGGAGAACATCGATCAGGAAGTTCCGGGTGATGTTGCGCGCTCGATGCATTTGGGTGCGACCAACACAATCAAGGATTACCTGCCCCTGGAGCGCCGTGTGATCATGAGTAATTTCGATGAGTCTATTGGGCAGGTGGATGTGCTGGTTGATTTCAGCGGGATCTGGGTCAAATGCACGGCTATTTATAACCAGGTGACTTACTGCAAACCCGCCGTGAATTCTCCGGGGGCGCGGTTTTTAAATGTGTCTCGATACGTGGTATACCTGCCGGGGCAGGTATTGGGTGTGCTTCACCGCCCATTCGATATTCCATATCGATTTATGTTATACTAACGTGCGTGATTTTGCCGGAGACGGTGATATAATGAGGATGACGTAATGATTGATGGTTCGATTAACGCAAGCCAATCGAAACATGATCAACCCAAAGACCGAAATTACCAAAGGTTAATGGCGGGGGTTTTGTTGCACGCGAGCAAACAAACTCGCCCCTTCCCAAGATCCACATTTTCTTCAATTAGTACCGGGCGGCTACCATCGGGATTAATATTTATGACCCGATTCGATGGCGCCTTTTATCACTCAGTTTTTATCATTCATTGATAAAGAGCAAGTGATTTCATTCCGAGGAGGTGTTCATTACATAAATATGATTCAGATAGGTTCAAGTAATATGTTCGATCTTTGGAACACACAAAATAAAAGGAGAAGAGACAATGCGTAAGTTATATGGTTTGATTGCTGTGTTGATGGTCATGGCCATGATTTTGACAGCCTGCGCCCAAGAGACAGCAACCACAGAGGCTCCGGTTGTGGAAGAAACAGCCGCGCCAGAAGAAGTTGTGTTGAACCCATACCTGGGCTCCAACATGCTTGATGGAAACGGCATTCCGCCGACATTCTTCGACGATGTCCATATCCGTCGGGCGTTTGCCTATGCTTTTGACTGGGATACCGTCATCAATGAGATCTATATGGGTGAGGCTGTTCAATCCAAAGTTCTCTCCCTGCCTGGTATGCCTGGTTATGACCCGGAACAGGCTTTCTACTATTTTGATCTAGAGAAGAGTGCAGAAGAATTCAAGCTGGCCGATGTCGATAAAGACGGCGTCCCCGCTGGCGAAGATCCCGACGATGTCTGGGAGATGGGTTTCCGCGTTCAGATGCTCTATAACACCGGTAACACCACCCGCCAGATCTACGCCGAGATCCTGCAGGCAAACCTCGCCGAGGTTAATGAGAAGTTCTCGGTTGAAGTCCTCGGTCTGCCGTGGCCTTCCTACTTGGCCTCCCAGCGCGCCCACAAGATCCCGATCATGACGGCAGGCTGGTTGGAAGATATCCATGATGCCCATAACTGGTACCAACCCTACACCACCGGCACCTACGGAGCCCGCCAGAATCTGCCCGATGATCTGAAAGCTCAATTCAAAGCTTTATTGGATGAAGGCGTTTCCCTGGTCGACCCGGCTGCCCGCCATGCGGTTTACCAGAAATTCAATCAGTTGTATTACGAACAGGCTGTGGGTGTCCCGGTCACGCTGGTTACCTCCCATGGTTATGAACAGAAGTGGGTTGAAGGTCGTGTCATGAACCCGATCTTCTCCGGCATTTACTGGCCAACCATTTCCAAGACCTCTGCCGCTCCTGATCCCACGACCTACGTTTATGACACCATCGGAGATGCAGACACCTTCGACCCGGCCCTGTCCTATGACACATCCAGTGGTGAGATCATCCAGAACGTTTATGAGACACTGGTCTTCTACGATGGCGAAGCCACCGATAAATTCGTGCCCCAACTGGCCGAATCCTGGACTATTTCAGACGATGGCACTGTCTGGACCTTTAAGATCCGCCAGGGTGTGAAATTCCATGAAGGTGGCGATCTGACCGCGTCCGATGTGGCTTACTCCTATCAGCGCGGTATCCTGCAGGGTGGATATTCCTCCCCGCAGTGGCTGCTGGCCGAACCCTTCCTGGGAGTAGGCAATGATGACATCACCGTGATTGTGGATGAAGGCGCTTCGGCTGACGACCGCGAAGCTCTGATGGCCAACGATCCCGCTGTCCTCAAAGCCGCCTGCGAAACAGTGAAGGCAGCTATCGTTGCTGATGATGCAGCTGGAACAGTCACCATGACCCTTGCACAACCTTGGGGTCCCTTCCTGCCAACTATCGCAAATGGTTGGGGTTCCATTATGGACAAGGAATGGGTCATCGCGAATGGTGGCTGGGATGATTCCTGCGATACCTGGCAGAATACCTACAGCATGACCTCGGCCGATGATCCCTTCACCCCGATCGCCAATGGCACCGGTGCCTTCAAGCTGGATCACTGGACCCAGGGTCAGGAAATCGTCCTGACCAAGAACGATGCTTATTGGGGCGAACCCGCCAAACTCGATCGTGTTGTGGTCAACATCATCCCCGAATTTGGCACCCGCTTTGCGATGCTCCAGGCTGGTGAGGCTGATGCTATCGACGTGCCCGTCGAACAGCGTGCACAGGTTGATCCATATGTGGCAAAAATTGCAGTCTACGATTCGGCAACCAATACCTACAAAGCTGTCCAGGATGTTTGCAGCGTTGATACAGGCAAGTTGGGTATCGATCGCTTCGAGATCTGCACTACCCCCAGCGATCAACCCCTGCTCCTGCGCTTTGGCCGCCCCGGTCTGCAACAGGATGTTTTAATATTCAACTTCTTGATTCAATAGGATCCTGTTGAACGGTAACTAAATCATGCGGGAGCCATAAATGGCTCCCGCATGAACTAAACGATAAATATTTTTTATTTGATGCTTAAGGTGTTCTTATGATCAATTACATAATCCGCCGCCTACTTCTGATTCCCGTTTTATTATTTGGTGTTACCATGATCATCTTTGGAATGCTTCAGCTCCTGGGGCCAGTAGAACGCTCCGCGTTGTATGTGAAGGATTTTCCAAAGAATGAAAATCAGATTGCTGGAATTATTAAAAAATACGGTTTTGACCAACCTTTTTATGTGCAATACTGGGTCTGGCTGACAGGCAAAATAGATCCTGGCACCGGTGAACGCCATGGCGGCATCGTGTATGGTGACTTTGGATACTCCCGGACCGGTTCCCAGCCCGTGATCGATATGATCAAGGACCGCTTCCCTAACACCCTTGACCTGGCTTTATGGACAGTCGTTCCCATGCTCTCGGTGGGCATCTGGATGGGTGTGCAAGCCGCCGTTCACCAAAATGGGGCTATTGATCAAGGTGCACGCATTTTTAGTATCATCGGTACCTCTTTCCCAACATTCGTTTTTGGTCTGTTGATGCTGATGTTTTTCTATGCTGGGTTGGGTTGGTTTATGCCAGGAAAAATGTCAGACTGGGTCAACCAGCTGATTTACTCCGGCGAGTTTACCCAGTACACCTATTTGTTGTCGATTGATGCATTGTTAAATGGTCGTCTGGATGTCTTCTGGGACGCCATGCGTCATATGATCATGCCTATCCTGACCCTCTCCTATATCACTTGGGCCACCTTCGTCCGTGTCACGCGATCATCGATGCTCGAAACCCTGCGTATGGACTATGTCACCACTGCCCGGGCCAAGGGCGTGAAGGAAAGTGATGTTATCAGTAAACATGCACAACCGAACGCCATGATCCCTGTCATCACCCTGGCTGGCTTCAGCGTTGTCCTTTTATTGGGTGGTGTGGTGATCACAGAGACGGTCTTCAATTATCCCGGTATCGGACAAGCCGCGGCAACTGCCGCACAACAGCTAGATGTGGTCACCGTGCTTGGTTTTGCCATTTTCAATGGGTTTGTTTTGATCTGCGCTAATCTCATTGTTGATGTCATGTACGCATTTATCGATCCTCGCGTCCGGCTCGCTTAAGGAGAATCTCAATGGCTACCCTATCAACACCCACATTTGATAACAGTCTATTAAAGGATATCCTGCCGGATCGCAAGATTACCTGGCTCGAGCGTGTGCTTGGCCCCGAGAATTATCGCATCATCAAAGGCTTATTGAAAACGCCGGCATCCATTACGGGATTCATTCTAATCGGTGGTTTTATCCTGATCGCCGTATTTGCCCCCTTCATTATTCCGCCAGTTGGCAGCGATCCATTCAAGATTCCACGGGATGGCTTCAGTGGGGAACCGCAACCCATGGGCACTGAGTGGAATAAAAATGTACCCGATCTCCCCTTTTGGTATACCCCCCTGACCGGCAAGACCGAGTGGGTGCATCTTTTGGGAACCGCCCAGGGCCAGTACGATATCTTCTATGGAATCATCTGGGGAACCCGAACCGCATTCCGCACCGGCTTGATGGTGGTCATCTCCACCTTCCTGATCGGTATCATCGTCGGCTCGATCTCCTCTTTTTATGGGGGCATGACCGATAACATCATCATGCGTATTGTGGATATTTTCATGACCATTCCGTTCATCATGATGGCATTAATCATGGCCGCTGTACTAACCCCGGTTTTAGGGAGGAGTTTGTTGCCTGCCACCCTGGCCTTGATCGCGTTCGGCTGGATGGGGTACGCCCGCATCATTCGTGGGGATATCCTGTCCATCAAGGAACGGGATTATACTCTGGCCGCCCGTGTGGTGGGTGTCCGTGACAGCCGTATTCTCTTCCGCCATATCCTGCCAAATGCGATCTTCCCCACCCTGGTGCTGGCTTCACTTGGCATCGGTGACGTCGTGCTCAGTTTTGCAGCTCTTTCATTCCTCGGTATTGGTACCGAGATCGGCTATGCAGACTGGGGGCAGGTGCTAAGTTTTGCCCGCAACTGGATCACCAGCCTGAACATTTATTGGTACATTGTCGTATGGCCCGGTCTTACCCTGGTGCTTTTCGTGATGGGTTGGAATCTGGTCGGGGATGCCTTGCGTGATGTGCTGGATCCTCGCATGCGCGGTAAAACATAAACTTTTTCCAATCGATTTCCTCTCAAAAATTTAGAACTGGCGGATAACCGCCAGTTCTTTTCGTTCTTGATCCAAACTCGTATGAGGATAATGGTTGATTTACTTAACTATCAAATAATTGCTATTGGTGTTCTTCATTAATTATGCATAATATTCAGGCTCAGATATATCTATTTTTATATTTGATATTTTATAAGAAGTCAGCCCGGAAAAAAGGAATGCCGGGCTGATTCTGTAATTAAAAGGAGTTGGATCCTTAGCCGCTTGTCGGCATAGGTGTTTTCATTTTAGTCGTGCCTTCTGCCGGTACCAGGTGACAGGCGACAAAGTGATCAGGACGTACTTCGCGCCAATCAGGCCGCTTTTCCGAGCAAATAGCTACCGCCAAAGGACAACGCGTATGGAAGCGGCAGCCCGATGGCGGGTTAACCGGGGATGGTACATCTCCTTTCAGGATGATGCGTTTACGTTTGGCTTCGATCACTGGTGACGGGATTGGTACGGCTGACAAGAGGGCAATCGTGTATGGATGCAATGGATTGCTATACAATTCTTCGCGATCGGCCAGCTCCGCCATGACACCCAGGTACATGACTGCCACGCGGTCACTGATATGGCGAACCATCGACAGGTCATGCGCTATAAACAGGTAGGTCAGGTTCATTTCCTTCTGCAGGTCTTCCAACAGGTTGACTACCTGTGCCTGTACTGACACATCCAGGGCAGAAATAGGTTCATCACATATGATCAGTTCTGGTTGCAGCGCCAAAGCGCGCGCAACGCCAATACGCTGACGTTGTCCCCCAGAAAACTCATGCGGATAACGGTCGATATAAGATGGATTCAAACGGACCAGCTGAAGCAATTCTTTTACCCGGTTACGAACATCCGCCCCTTTCAGGATGTTATGAATATAGATCGGCTCACCGATGATCTGCTCCACGCTCATGCGGGGATTCAAGCTGGCGTATGGGTCCTGGAAGATCATTTGCATGTGGCGACGCATCTTGCGTAATTTATCACCGTGCAATTCAACCAGGTTCTGCCCCTTGAAAGTCACTTTTCCGTCAGTCGGCTTATAAAGCTGTAATATTGCCCGACCAGTGGTGGATTTTCCACATCCAGACTCACCTACCAGTCCCAATGTTTCACCGCGTCGGATGTCAAAGCTTATCCCATCCACGGCATGAACATATCCTACGACATTTTGGAATACACCCCGGCGGATTGGAAAATGCATGACCAGGTTTTCTACAGATAAAAGGACTTCGTTGTTGTTCATGAGCGTTCCTTCCTCGTCTCAGCGTCCACCCAGCAGGCAGCGTAATGATTCAATCCGACCTCTTGTAAACTGGGATTCTCGTTCAAGCAGCGATCCACCCGATACGCACATCGCGGTGCGAAGGGACAGGCGGTAGCTTTTCTGAAAAGGACGGGGGGAATGCCATCGATCGAAATTAAACGTTCCTTCCGTGATCTTGAAAGACTTGGAAGACTTCCCAGCAAACCTATGGTATACGGATGCTTGGGTTCCACGTACAGCGCTTTAACCGGTGCTTCTTCAATAATGTAACCTCCGTACATTACCGAAACCCGATCCGCCAGACCGGCAACGATTCCGAGATCGTGCGTGATCCAGATAATCGCCATTCCCAGTTTATCGCGCAACTCCTTGACCAACTCGACGATTTGAGCCTGAATGGTGACATCCAATGCAGTGGTCGGCTCATCCGCAATTAAGATCTGTGGAGAACAAGTCAGAGCCATGGCGATCATGGCACGTTGGCGCATACCACCAGAAAATTGATGGGGGTAATCCTTATACCTTTCACGTGGATTTGGTATTCCAACCAGGTTCAACAATTCGACCACGCGCGCTTCCGCTTCCTTCTTGGTAACACCCAGATGAATTGCTAGTGGTTCGGCGACTTGTTTTCCCATCGGAATGACCGGATTGAAGTATGTCATCGGGTCTTGGAAAATCATGCTGATCTGCGAGCCGCGAATATGTCGTAATTCTTCGTCGTCCATCGTGATCAGATCCTTGCCCTGAAACATCGCTGTACCAGCCACGACTTTTCCCGGGGGGGAGGGTATCAGTCTCAGGATGGACATCATGGTGACCGACTTGCCGCATCCGCTCTCACCGACCAGCCCGAGTGTTTCTCCTTCGCTGAGTTTAAAGTCTACCCCGTTTACGGCATGCACAATACCATCGTAGGTAGTAAATTGCGTTTCAAGACCCGTTACATTTAATATTTCTGGCATAATTAATATCCTGGTTCAGTTTTGGGTTTGGCACGTCTTCAAAAGTATCTTGTAATCATATATACCGAGATTTTAGCGCTACTTATTCTAATGGAAGAAGTCAATCGTGTCAAAGATAATCCATTACACTTCCATCTCTCCGAACCGCATTGCCAGATACGACCGGTATCTTTCCGGATGGATTCGGCCATCCTCTACCGCACGACGGATGGAACACCCCGGTTCTTTACGATGAGAGCAATTGTTGTACTGGCAGGTATTCACCAGGTCTCTCATTTCTGGAAAGTATCCATCCAGTTCCTCCGGTTGTATATCCCAAAGCGCCAGAGCCCTTAATCCTGGCATATCTGCCACAAAACCGCCACCTTCTAGAGAATGGAGTTCCCGTACTTCTGTAGTATGGCGTCCTTTTCCGGTTGCTCCGGAGATTTCCGCCGAGCGCAAGCTGAGACTGGGCTGAATACAACTTATCAGGCTCGACTTTCCAACACCTGATGGCCCTGTTAATGCAGAGAGTTTATTGGACAACAAATCACTGACCTTTTTAATCCCAACGCCAGTTCTGACCGAAGTGTAGATCACTCGATAACCAAGTGGCTGGTAAAGACCAAACAGGCTTTCAGCTTCTGCTCGGGAAACAAGATCATATTTATTAGCAATGATGACAGAAGGTATTCCCTGCTGTTCAGCAATGACCAGAAAACGGTCGAGCATCCTGCGATGCGGTGCGGGGTGTGCACAGGCAAAGACCATTAGTACCTGGTCCGGATTTGCCAGCAACACCTGTTCATAAACTCCCTGTGGCCTGGGATCTAATCGTGAAAAGGCATGCTGACGCGGTTCGATCGATTCGATCACACCTTCTTTGGAATTGATAAGACTGACGAGAACACGGTCACCAATGGCAACCAAATCCCCATGATGGATTCCCCTTTTTAATTTTCCCCGTAAACGACAGGTGACTACATCCACCCCTGTCTTGACCTGGAAAAACCCGGATTGCGCTTTAAGAACCAGCCCCGGTTCACTTGACATGGGCGTTATGGGTTATGGCTCCGGTGTGTCAGTAACAAACGGTGTGGGCGAAGCGATGGTGTAGGGACTTGCTTCCCACGGCATGGATCTACCGGGATTCTTGTTATCAGAAAAATAAAGCTGCACGATACGACGGAATAGCGGGGCAGCCATTTCTGAACCCTCTCCAGCGTTCTCCAATATGATCGCTATGGCAATATCCGGCTGGTTTTCACGATTTTCATCCGTATACCCCGCAAACCAGGCATGCGAATTTCCACCACCCGTAGGAGTGGTTGCCGTTCCAGTTTTACCGGCCACTTTGTAAGGTAGATTGGCCAGAACATAATAAGCCGTTCCGCGGGTATTATAAACAACCATTTGCATGGCTTCCTGTACTGCAGCCAGGGTCTCCGGTTTGATCGGCAGCGCCCCCTGCGGCTCCGGCGTGAAGACAAAGCTGTCATTGCCATCCACCTTGGTGATACGCTCGATCATTTGTGGTCTATATAAGGTGCCGCCATTTCCAACTGCTGCGACAAAGCGCGCCACCTGTAAAGGCGTCACCAGCATCGCACCCTGTCCGATAGCCATCTGGACTGCATCGCTGGCGCTGGTGGCGTCTGGGATGGATCCAGGGTCCTCAGTCAATTCAACAATACCGGTAGGTGAACCCAGGCCAAAACCACGGGCCATGTTAGCAACATCGCCAGTATAGCCAAGATATTCATAGAGGTATAATCCAATATGGTAAAAATAAGGGTTGCAGGAGCGCATCAATCCTTCCTGCAGATCAAGCTTACCACTCGCTGGTTTTCCTTTATCATAGGTCCAGTCCCTACCTACGAAACCCTCCAATTCAGTAAAAAGGTGTTGACAATCATATTCCGAATCAACTGTGAACGCTCCGGATTCAAGCGCAGCAGACATGGTGATAATCTTGAATACTGAACCCAATGGGTAGCCACCTTGGGTCGCGCGATTGAATAGGGGCAGTTCCGGATCGTTCAAGACATCCCCCAATAGAGCATAGTTGTAATTTGCGGGCTCGAACCAGTTTTGATCAAAGCCCGGTGCAGATACGATCGCCAGTATCTTTCCAGTATTTCGTTCCATGACAACCGCCGCGCCGCGGTAATTACCAAAAGATTGTTGGATCTTGAACTGCAAGTCTTTATCGATGGTGGTGGTAATTGACTGGGATGATACGGGCGCTTTCTCGGCAATCTTCGTAACCGGTTGACCATTGGGATCAATAACGTAAAGTGTGGCGCCATGTTCCCCTGCCAGGTAGGATTCGCCCCAGTGCTCGACACCTTCCGAACCGATCTTTTCGCTCCCTTGATAACCGTTACGCCGGTATTCGTCAATATCCGCTTCCGGGATTGGCATGACATAACCAATCGATTGAGGGGCAATGCCAGTATCATAATAATAACGTGATGTGAATTCGCGCAGAACCACTCCGGCAAACTCGATCAGCGCAGAGCGATTTTCAACATCCTCCTTGGTGGCTTCGCCGATGGCAACATACGCCTGATTGGATTCAAAGATCATCGTGCGTAAGTTTTCAGTGCTGATCCCGATCAATTTATAAAGTTGGTCCAGTAGGGCGTTTTCCTGATCCGGGATGATCTGATCGGGCATCACACCGACGGAGTAGGCATTCGTCTGAGCAACCAGGAGATCTCCGTTACTGTCATAGATGTTGCCGCGAGCTGGTATATCATAAGTGATGGATAAATGGTTGCCACCATGCAACTCCGGCAGGATCAAGGCCTGATCCCACTGAACACGCCAGGCGTTATTTTCCAGACTCAGATACATGGTCATTTCGCGCTGGATATCACCCAATAGATTCGTATGGAAAATTACGGTGTATTGAGCAGATGCTGATGAGGGATTCTTTAATATGGATGTAATCGCGTAATCCAGATTCCGTAATGTCAGGTTAAAAGCAGCGTCTTGGTAAGTTTTTGCGAAATCCTCTGGTGTAATGGCATCCTGACTGATCCCGGTTAATAGGGCGTACATTTCGGGATAATTCTCATCCTGCCAGTACTTCAGGTAATTCTCCGCAACCACTTGAGGATCGGGTACAGAGGTGACGGAGACGGGCGGTGGTGGTAATGTGCCACCGATGCCATTGCCATTACATGCAGTAACAATAAATATACAAATGATCAGAGACAGAAGTGTTTTCTTCATTATTTAAGTCAAAGTGGGTTTGGGTCAGCCAATTATATCACCGCGCCGAATAGCAGCATGGATGGTACATTCGTAACCAAGCGTTGCCTGGCAGCTTTTTGCCAGGCTTTCCTGTGTTACCAATCCGAGCTTTAAAGCGCCCCGTTCCAAATGGCAAAGGGGCAATCCCATGACACTGGCGTAACAGCCATTAAATGCTTCGACCGGATGGAATTCCTGACTCTGAATGGCATAAGCTCCCGCTTTGTCCATCGGGTCACCACTCTGAATATATGCTGTCACTTCCTCAATCGAAAAACAACGCATTGGCACATCGGATACACACAATTCCTCGATCACTTCCATATCGGTATGGTTAATTAGGATAATCGCCGTCATGACCTGATGGGTATGTCCCCTCAATGCCATGAGTATAGAGCGCGCCTCACCGATGTCGATCGGCTTTCCATAAATGGTCTCGCCGTCCACCACGATGGTGTCTGCCGCCAGGATATAATCTCCTGGATTTTGATTCAATATCGTATTGGCCTTTTCCCTCGCCAATCGAGCAACATATTCTCTTGCTGGTTCACCCGGGCGGCGGCTTTCATTAATATCTGCCGAAGTATAGGCGACATCCCATCCGGTCAGTTGGATCAATTGCCTTCGTCGGGCAGAGTTGGAGGCCAGAAGGATGGTCTTCATTCCGGTTTATATTCCCTTCAAATCTTTTACGCGGGCCAGGAGGCGTTCAGCTGCTTTTACGACTGGAAGGTCCACCATTTTTCCATCCAATACAAATGCCCCTTTACCTTTGGTTATATTCTCCTGATATGCCTTCATAATTCGCAATGCTCTTTCCACGGCAACCACATCCGGTGTAAATGCCTGTTGGACCGGTGTCACCTGCGCAGGATGAATGACCTGCTTACCCGAAAAACCAAGGGCCATCCCGGACTGGCATTCCTCTAGCAAACGGTTCTCATCTTTATAATCTGTGCAAACCATATCAATAGCTTGCAAATTATAAGCGGCTGCACAGGTAACCACAACACTGCGCGCATGAAAGATGGCTTCCCCCTCAGGTGTTCGAATACCGCCAAGGTCCGCAATGTAATCCTCGGCACCAAAAATCAATCCGGAGAGCCGGGTGGAAGCACGACAGATATCCGGCAAGTTCATGATGGCCAAAGTAGATTCTATCCCGATGACCAGCGCTAGCATGCCCAAGTCGATCCCCATCCGTCCTTCGAACGCCAGGATTTGCTCATTGATCCAATGGACCTCATCGGCTGTGTTTACCTTCGGAAGGTAGACCCCATCCGGCCTGGCTGGCATAATCGTCTCCAGGTCCAACCCACACAAACCAGAGGAAAGCGAATTCAATCGCACCATTCTCTCGGAATCATGAAAATCAAGTCCTGCCAGAGATTTCGCCACTTCATCCCGGGCAGCACCCTTGCGATTGACTGCAACACCATCCTCTAAATCCAGGCAAATGCAGTCGGCATTTAATGTGGTTGCTTTTTCGGCTTTATGACGATCATCCCCGGGTACATACAACAAGGCTCTTCTCACGTGCATTATCTATCTCCGTGTTTGAAAGGTGATTTGATTATATCAACCCACAGCGGTATGCTTGTTTGAGGGGTTGATTCATGATACAATCGCCAGCGTTCGGGAGGGAGCAATCCCCCCGAGGAGGGATGGCCGAGTGGACTATGGCGCCTGTCTTGAAAACAGGTGTGGGATCTCCCACCGGGGGTTCGAATCCCTCTCCCTCCGCTGGTTAATGGACATTGATAAATGAATACGGGGAGGTGCCAGAGTGGTTGAATGGGGCCGCCTGCTAAGTGGTTGTCGGGGTGTAAAGCCTCGACCGCGGGTTCGAATCCCGCCCTCCCCGCCACTGCACAAGAACCCGGTATTAATCGGGTTCTTTTATTTTATAAAACTTCAGCCACGTCAAAAGTGATAAAATTCAAGCGAAGGTCAAGAAGGAGTAAGGCAGGAATGGATCAAAAAACAAGCACCATTACAGTCAATAAAGGTCTCGCCCAGATGTTGAAGGGCGGGGTTATTATGGATGTGGTCACCGCAGAACATGCCAAAATTGCAGAGGATGCGGGCGCGTGCGCTGTTATGGCGCTTGAGCGCGTTCCGGCGGACATTCGTGCCACGGGTGGTGTGGCACGCATGAGCGATCCGGAATTAATCCTCAAGATCATGGACGCTGTCAGCATCCCGGTAATGGCCAAATGCCGTATCGGCCATTTCGTTGAAGCCCAGATCCTGGAAGCGCTGGGCGTCGACTATATCGATGAGTCCGAAGTGCTCACGCCGGCGGATGAATCTCATCATATCGATAAACACCAATTCAAGGTGCCCTTCGTTTGCGGCTGTCGCAATCTGGGCGAAGCTTTGCGCCGGGTGGGTGAAGGCGCCGCCATGATCCGCACGAAAGGCGAAGCCGGAACCGGTGATGTGGTTGAAGCGGTCCGCCATGCCCGTACCGTTCTGGGTGATATACGCCGGCTGACGTCACTGCCCGAAGAAGAGGTCATGGCTTACTGCAAAGAGATCGGTGCACCATACGAGGTTGCGATGGAAACCCGCAAACTCGGCCGTATGCCGGTCGTTAATTTCGCTGCCGGTGGCATTGCCACGCCCGCAGATGCCGCTTTGATGATGCAGCTGGGTGTAGATGGCGTTTTTGTTGGCTCTGGTATCTTCAAATCGGGCGATCCTGCCAGGCGTGCGGCAGCCATCGTAAAAGCCACTACCCATTACAACGAACCCAAGATCCTGGCCGAAGTCAGCCGTAATCTGGGTGAACCAATGGTCGGAAGGCAGATATCCTCGATCCCGGAAAGCGATCTGATCGCAGGACGAGGCTGGTAACTTCATCCCGTTAATGCTCTTATGAAGATTGGTGTCCTGGCGCTCCAGGGGGCTTTTATTGAACACATCCACATGTTGACCGGCATGGGTGTGCAAGCTATTGACGTCCGCCTTCCGGAGGAATTGGATGGGCTGGATGGGCTGATCCTTCCGGGTGGGGAATCGACCACCATTGGCAAACTGGCAGTTAGCTATGGATTGGTGGGTGCATTGCGATCATTTGGAAAGACAAAACCACTCTGGGGTACCTGTGCCGGGGCGATATTGCTTGCCAGGGAAATTCATCGGCCCCAACCCATACTTGCCCTGATGGATATTGTGATTGCTCGCAACGCTTTCGGTCGTCAGGTGGATAGTTTTGTGGCCGATCTTGATGTGCCAGCCTTAGCTGTCACTGAAAAAGTAAATCCGCCTTTCCCAGCCGTGTTCATTAGAGCCCCGATCATTGAATCTGTTTCTGGTGAAGCCCATGTGCTGGCCAACTTACCGGATGGCCGGATCGTTGCTGCCAGGCAAGGGGGACTTTTGGCCACTTCATTTCACCCGGAATTGACCAGGGATGATCGTTTTCATAAATATTTTACAATGATGGTTGCTGGTAAAGTCTAAACCCTCCCGTTTGGTGGCCATTTCTCTACATGTTTGAGCAAGTCGTTTGCTTCCTCAATTGAAGTCACATTCATAACGTTTAGTAACAATCCCTCTGGCATTAGCGTATTGGATATAGCATCGATTTCATCCATCTCGCAATTCACGATCAGGCATTTTCCGGCGTCCTGAATGCGCTTGTATACGCCTGCCCAGCGGGTAAACGATGCATCCGACAGGGAAGGGATGAAGTGGACACCATCCAGCTGCTCCAACTCCAGGATGGTATCCAAATGCCTTACGGCATCCGGTCCATCAAGGTGATAAACACTGTGGTCGAGATACTGGCATTCACGGATCGCCCCGTCCAGGAATAACTTACGATACAGTGTCGTGCTGGTCATGATTGAAAAGTCATTGGTGATCACGTAATATCTACCGTCTGACAGAAGCGGAAGCCAGGTTGTTCCTGGTTGTCCGGCACTACTCAATTCTTTATGGAATTCAAGATACAATTGTTCGAAATCCGTCTGCAAGCGATCAAGCGCCTGTTTGACCCAGTCCGGATCCTGGATCAGGGCTTTAACAAGATTCTGAGAACCAAATATGGCTGCCAGACAATCAGCTCCGGTAAACCAATTGCTCATGCCGGTAATGAAGTGTCCTGCACCCATATTTAAACAGGCTGTAGTCAGATGGCGCAAGGTGCTCAACCATGGGCTCTCCCAATTAAAGGTCAGGCATTCAAGACCATTAAAATCTGCAACGATGGGCTCATTCCAACTGTTCCCATACTGATCAAAATGCAAAGGGCAACCGTAAAATGCCGCCATAACGGCAGGACCAAGGCCGGGACAAACAATCGGCAGGCTATCCCCGAGAAATAATTGATGTGACAGGTCAATCAGATGCCATTTTGCAAATAATTCGACATCTACTTGGGTTTCCTCAGACCTGGCGTGCCAGTGAGCCGGAAGTGCAAATCTCTCATTTTTTGATTTATACAAGGAGAATTGGACCAATGGCCGGTCAATAATCTCCCTTTCCCAGAAGGCATCAAAACGCAGCTTGGTAATTTCGTAATCAGGTTTGTGAGTATATAAATTACTTGAGGACTGTAGTTTCATCTGGGACTTTCTGATCATATTCTACCCCGGTCACGTTGATACTCATCAAGCTGACTGGTTATTTTTTTATCGATATGGCTGGGGAGCAATAATAGTGGGGCAATCAAATCAATTAAGGTTTAGAGGTTCCCGCGCGAATCTCGAATAAGGTCAAGTACGGCCAGATAGAATTTTTCGACCTCCGGGTCCGGTCCGTCACCATGCTCAATTAATTGCTCTTTCCTTGTATGCTCGATAACAACGGTCTTCGGTTTTTCTTCGCTTTTGGATACAAAGGTCAGGGTAAAAACTGCGGTTATATCGGATATTCTCAGAATCGGTGTTACACGGCGCGGTCGATAAATAAAAGCCTCATAATATGCCTCACCATCCACCTGCGGTGCAGGTAGCAATACCATTGCAACAGTGACTGACTTTTCGGGTTTCCTAATGATATGGTTTAACCCGTAACCTTCCGCCCGATCAGCAGGGCTGAAGCTCTTCCCAGCCTGCTCCCAATAGAAATTCAGGAACCTGTTGCCATCCTTTTCCAAGTAAAAAAGGAAATCTGCCGGCGTTGCGTGGAAAACTGATGGTAGAACGGTTTCAACAAAAACGCGCTGATGTGATCGTCCTTCTGGCATTTTGGATAAATTATAGCCCACCCCATCATTTTTAATCAAAAGTGAATTATTATAAAAATGATTTCCCCGGTTTATAATGGTGTTATTCAATCCCGTTTATCATTATGGCCACCAGAACTCCGATTACCCAGACAAAAATCAGCATTCCGCGTCGCAGGATCGATATCCTTTCCCGGCAGCGTCTGCTAGACCTGCTTAATGGATTTCTGGATCTGCGTCTGACAATCATTGCAGCGCCAGCGGGTTATGGCAAAACTGCATTGTTGGTTGATTTTGCTCATCAGGCCGCGTATCCAGTATGCTGGCAGGCGATCGACCCTCTTGACCAAAATATCATTCGCTTTTTAAATCATTTCATATCAGCCATTCAGAAACGTTTTCCGGATTTTGGCGCAGACTCTATGTCTGCCATTGCAGATGCCAATGACGAGACCATCAATGTGGATATCGCCTGCACGGCCATCGTAAACGACCTGTTTGAACACGTCCTCGAACACTTTGTTCTCATATTAGATGATTATCATTTATTGGGCAGCAATCCTAAAACGGAGCAGTTCATCAGTCGATTCATAAGCACGATAGATGAAAATTGCCATCTTTTCATCGCATCACGAGCCTTGTTAACCCTACCCGATCTGCCCCTGTTGGTGGCTCAAGCTCAAGTTGGTGGTCTTAGTTATGAAGAGCTCGTCTTTACTGAAGACGAGATCCATTCCCTTTTCGAACAAAACTTTCAACTTGACCTCACTCCTGATCAAATCAATGACTTACGTTCCCAGACTGAGGGTTGGGTGACCGGACTAGTGCTAGCAACTCAGATGTTCGGGCAGGAAAAATCCCCTCAATCGCGCATCAAACGCGTCACCGGTTTCAGCTTGTATGATTATCTCTCAGAACAGGTTTTCTCACGCCAACCGGACCAGATCAGGACTTTTCTCCTCCTCACCTCGCTTTTTGAAGAATTTGATGTCGTCGTGTGTCGTGAAGTACTGACCGGGTGTATGGGAAAACCTGATCCGGATTGGGATCTCCTTCTCAACCACACGCTTAAAAACAGTTTGTTTGCTCTACCAGTTGGGGAGGATACGCTGTCGGTTCGGTATCACCACCTTTTCAGGATGTTTCTGCGTCAGCGCGTGCTGGCAGAATACCCGCAATTGAGCCGTACCATCTTGCTGCGCCTGGCAGATCACTACCGAAAACTCAAGGATTGGGCACGCGCCCATGAGATTTATGAACGCTTGGATGATCATGGAAGTGTCGTTGAAATGCTGATCGCTGATGGTAGTGAGATCCAGGCATCCGGCAATTTATTGGCCCTGTCTGATTGGCTGGGTGAGTGTACGGATGTTGATTTCAAGGAATACCCGGAGTTGCTTTCCCTTTTAGGTTCATTGCGGATCATGCGCGGCCAGGTGGAAGATAGCCTAACCTGCCTTGAAAAGGCCATACCCCGCCTGAGGGAACGCCGCGACCGCAGCCATCTTATTCGCGCCCTGCTTCGCCGCTCCGATGCCTACCGTTTACTTGGCAAGTATCAAAAAGCCATCCAGGATGCCCAACAGGCCCTTTCACTTACCAGAACTTCAAAGTCCCGCATTCAACAGCACGCCACAGCCCTACGCGCGCTTGGTATAAATTATTACCACATTGGAGCTATGGTAAAAGCTAAAAGTTATCTTCAACGCGCACTCGTAATATATCAAAAACTGGAAGACACGCACAATATAGCTTTATTATCGATGGAGCTTGGCTTGGTACTGACCTACATGGGAGAGTATAAGCTGGCAGAGGAATCTTACACGCGGGCCTTGGATTTGTGGTCGGCATCCGGAAATCTGGTCTGGCAGGCTAATTTATGCAATAACCTGGGTGTTCTTTATCATCAAACCGGGCAAATGCTGGCTGCCATCAATACTCTTGAACGTGCTTACGCACTAGCAAAACAGAGTGGTTATCGCCGGATAGAAGCCTTTAGCCTGGCTAGCATTGGAGATATCTATCGCGATCTGGGTGCAATAATTGAAGCCGAGCAAGCTTATCTCCAGGCTACAGCAATTAATGAAAAGGTAAAGGATAAGTTTCTTGCCATCAATCTAAAACTAGCCGAAGCAGATCTGGCACTTAAAAAGAATGATCTCAATCTGGCCAAGCAAATTGGTAACCAGGCCTACGAACAAGCCAAGAAAGACAACTCGGACCTCGAATTGGCGCTAGTTGGTGTCTGGCAGGCAAAATTGCGAATCTTGCTGGGTGAACCGGCCATGGCAATCGATGTTTTAAATCCTGCCCTGGAGGTCCTAAAACGCGAAAAAGATCTTACGAATGGTAATCCCGCCCGCCTGCATCTCGCAATTGCTCGTTACATGTCCGGTGACAAAAAAACAGCCCTGAAGGAGCTCATCCGATTGCTCCAGGGTATTGAGGGTATCAACGAATGGAGCAGTCTCATCTTGCCTGCCCGGGAAATGAAGCCCCGTTTACGGGACATGCTCGAGATGGCAGGCTACACACCTGGCGTGTCGCAACTCTTGGCTTTGGTCTCGGAGTTTGAGGAGAAATTGCCAGCCTTACGCCGGCAGATCCGCCAACGAACCCTGACAGTACCCTTTGGACCACCTCGCCTGAGCATCCGCGGACTGGGTGGCATGCAGGTTAAATTGAACAACCATCTGGTGACCAATGCAATGTGGCAGACGATGCTTTCGCGGGATCTGTTTTTTTACCTCTTGCAACATCCCGGCGGTATCACAAAGGAAGCGGTTGGCCTTGCATTCTGGCCGGACGCCAATCCGACTGAAATGAAATTACGGTTTAAAAATGCGATCTACAGGCTGCGGCGGGCAATCGGAAAGGAAGTGATTCTGTTTGAGGATGATCGCTATTTATTTAATCGCTCGCTTGATTATGAATACGACGTGGACTTTTTTATTAATGAGCTGGCGCAAGCCCACTTGGAAAGCGCTCCTTCTGAGCAACTGGCCCATCTGCTACATGCCGTACAAATATACAAAGGACCATTCCTTCCCGGCCTCGATGATCAGGATACGGTCACAGAACGGGAGCGTTTACATCAAGTTTTTGAAAATGCCTGCATCACTGCCGCAGAATTGGCATTAAAGTCGCGAGATTATGAGACTGCCATTCGGATGGCTACCCGTGCGATCGAAGTCAATCCATATTTCGAAACTGGTTATCAGATCCTTTTTAAGGCCTATTCTTCATCAGGGAACAAGGCGTCCATTGTAAAGTTGTATAAACAGCTTGAATTCCTCCTTCAGCGGGACCTTTCAACCTCTCCAGCACCGGAGACGATCGAACTATACCGGGCACTGGTCTAAATATTTTTCATAGACCACAATACATCCAAAAGTTGTAAAATTGTATTACCAAAACACGGTGGAACCCACGAACGATTTCATATTATGAGCCTGTTTTGAAGCCACGTTAGTTGTATAAGTGACATTATCTATATTAAAAAGGAGAATATCATGAATACTTACAAGCACTTTAAATCAGATTTAGCAAGGTTCGTTGTCAGCGGGAAAGCCCGCCTGGTTATTTTGGTGATCATGCTGGCCCTGTTCGTTCTGGCTGCCGGTGCGCCCGGTGCATCCGGAGGCGTAGGCGACTAAATGATCCTGCTCACAGCCATCCTTCTCGGATTGGTATCCGGGATGGTTCGTTCAAAGCTGGAAAAACATCCTTACCAGGCTATGAATTTAAAGAAGCCGGGTTTGGTCGTTTTAGCGTTTCTAGCTCAATTTTGCATTTTCCAGCTTCCTCACTTTGGAGTTACACCGCGGGATGAATGGGTGGCCATGACCCTTGTCGCTGGCCAGATTTTCCTGCTTGTTTTTACTTTTTTGAACAGAAAGAGTCCCGGGTTTATTCTTCTGATACTCGGTACACTGCTCAATCTGGTGGTGATGTTGTTGAACGGTGGACTGATGCCAATGTCGCCTGAAACGATCGCCTATCTTAATCCAAAGACTTCTCCCGATAGCTGGTTTATCGGTGAAAGACTTTGGAACAGTAAAAATATCGCACTGAGTGAAGAAACGACTCGCTTGTCTTTTCTTTCGGACCGCTTCATTTTTCCATACTGGCTGCCTTACCGGGTGGCATTCAGTCTTGGGGATGTTTTATTATCAATCGGCGCTTTCAATCTCTTCTGGTCGCTGGGTGGAGCGCCTCGTAAACACAAGGAGAACACGAATGGACAAAAAGTTACCAACCATTCCTCACTACGAACGGACTGGCAGTGATCATACAGAAAAGGAATGCAGTCGAATCCTGACCGCGGCTGTCATCAACCCACAATTCTGCCGAATCCTGCTCACTGATCCTGGTCGGGCTTTGACCATGGGATTTGCAGGCGAGCCATTCAAGCTTAATGCGAAAAGCCAGGATTTATTATCAGGAATTCGCGCTAGCTCTTTATCCGATTTCGCCCGCCAAATGAACGGCTCACTGGCTCAACTTTGCACTGCGGCTTGAAATAGTCCTTCAGTATATTACTGGCAGGAATTTTATCGAATTTATAAGCTTATGTATTAACCTCAGATCTGCGGGGAGCTCCCAGCATATCCCGCGAAGACACAACATTCCACCGGAACGGTGGAATGTTGTTATTTAATAAGCGCTTTGAAGATGTAATGCCTGTGTAAATGATCGATGACCATTACCAAGGAATACACAAAGACATGTTATTACAGGGAATAGAGTGGTTCTTATTTACCGGCACGTTGAGCATTGAACTCAATCCACTTATCCATATCCAGAAATCCGTTCTGGTCCATGTAATCATATGTCAGGTACATTTTTGAAAAATAACTTGTCGTTCCATCCGGGTTGTTTATGTAGATGTAGTCAAGCGGATTACCCCCGTGTGGTTCAATTTCACCTTTTCCATCCTTTATCTTGTTGATATAAACAGCCATCAGGCCGTGACCTTGTTTGTAACTTTCAACGATGGCAAGATTAACCCATGGATTCCTGGCTGTTTCCGCCCCGATTAATACAACGGTGACACTGGTGTTTGCCAGCTCCTTCAGGATCATTTTCTTGATAATTTCTTCTCCTCGCCTGTGAGCTTCAGTCCATATCGAAGCATCCCAGAAACCGATAGCCTGTTTCTCTGGTCCAAACCAACTATCCCGGACTATCACAGCCCGCCTGAAATCCCGCTCATAATTAAATGAAAAGAACACCCTGCGTGCCATTACCTCTCCAGCCAAAAATTTTGAAATCTTTATCTTATATCAGGCTAATCGTGAACCTTTTGGTTACTCCAGCCCCGGGTTCAATCATGCAATTTGAACGTAGTAATTATATCCCTTATCGTGGAAAAAGGCACAAGCTTGCCTGACGGGTGTTAAACATGAACCTGCATCATTGGCCAGGTCCAGTAAATCGTTATTGTTGAATCTATAAATTCACTGGTATGCAAATCCGGTTACAAGTCCAGGTAGACTCTAAATGGATCCTGTTATTCGGGTTGGATTTATCCGGGCGATAAGTGCGGTTTCGTCGTTATTTAAGAAAAGAAAAGTTGGTATGTTAGTATTCGAATACCGCCTTCCGAATTAAAACCACGAACAAGAAGGGAATTTATATTATCGGGTTTACCCACCTTCCGTAAAATAAGTGGCTGGTATTGGCAACTTTCTGTTGTCCTGCCGCCAGGTGAATCGAAGGATTGATTTTGTATGAGAACAGCGCCTATACTTCACCCGATAAAAACCCATAATGCGAAGAGCATAGAGCTGACGAGTGATAAAAACAATAAGATCGTTGGTACGAAGTTGATCATCTTCTTTGGTAGCTTATTCACTAAGAAAGTCATACCAACAAATGCAAAAAATATTTGTAATACATAACGATTCGAACTCTGTAACGGTGTGCCGATAATTGTCGTTTTGGTAGCTATCAGAAGCCATGTTGCAGCAGAGTAAAGCATGATGGCAATGTGTTGTCTAAATTCAGGTCGTGTGAACATCCATACAAGAATCACCAGAAAAAAAAGGACCGAGATTAATTCAGTTACTTGTATGTAGGTTGGTTTTTGGATGATGAATATAACTGCTTTTATGATAGTCGTAATCGGGTCTTGGAATTTAACATTTGAATAATCTCGAAGGCTTTGAAATATCCCCGCTAGGCCAATCGTGTTCCTCCAAATTGAATAACCACAAAAGCCTAAAGGAGTGATAATTAAAGCCAGAATTTCACGCCAATTAAAATATTTTTTATCTACCAGATGTGTTTGAAAATATAAGACCATCATTGGTAGTATCAATAGAATACCCTGAGGACGAGTAAGGCCCGCAAAACAAGCAAATACACCTGCCAAAATGGGGCTCTTTTTAACCATCATTAAAATACTGGCAATAGCGAGCAATAAAAATAGTGCGTCTGTAAATGGCGCAAACAAAAAGAACGCGGTTGGATATAAGCCCAACAATAACGTCGACCTTTTAGCCAGATTTTCATCCTTGAACAATATGAGCACCAGATCATAAAAGCAGATTAATGCAATGATAGTGGCAATGGTTGAGACAAGAATCCCCATCAGCGTGACATTGATTGTTGTGAGTTTTGCTAATCCGCCCACCAGATATGGATAAAATGGGAAAAACACCGTGTCTCCGGCGCCTACACCTTTATAACCAAATGCAGCAATATTCATATAGTGAACTGCATCCCATCTTAACCAAACATCAATAATGGAACGACTAATTAGGGAAGCGCTGCGGGTCAGGTTGAAATAATTTTCCCAGAGCGCTTTTGATGTTAAAGGGAAGTACTTGTCAACAACAAGCCAAATAACCCCCAACCACAAACTATATCCAATTCGGAGCGCGACGCCAAGCAGACATGGGAACTTGTATTTAGAGATGAATTGAGAAAATTTCATTCGCTTTAACCGGCTTGAATCTAAATTATTCTGAAATTACTGAACTCGGATACACGTATACAAAGATTCAAACCATATCATTATATCCTCCCGATCAAGGGCATGGGATATGTTTGGTTTGTCTTCTACTTGTGACCTTAAGCTGCAGTTAACAAGGGAATGTGCTAAAAGTGGGCCCGGTAGGGTTCGAACCTACGACCAAGCGGTTATGAGCCGCGCGCTCTGCCACTGAGCTACGGGCCCCCTTTTTATCAATTATCAAAGTTCTTTCCCCCAGGCGGTTACACCCACTGCGGGGTGCCTGGTGACCCGTCTCACTCTGCCATTGAGCTACGGGCCCCCTTTTCAATTTACGATTCATTTCGTAAACCAGAGCGGGCGACGGGATTCGGACCCGCGATGTCAGCTTGGAAGGCTGATGCCTTACCACTTGGCGACGCCCGCATGTGAACCGTATTCTACCCGTTGGACTTCATCAGGTCAAGCAGCCTGGCATCAGGATATAATTTGCCCATCTGGATACGGACATCATTATGAGTAAAAAGAAATCGACTACAGCTATTCGTACCTTGGCGCGCCGGCACCTCACATGGGAAACGGCCAAGGCGTACGCATTCATCCTGATCGGTGCATTGATTCAGGCAATCTCCATGCGCCTGTTCTTGATCCCATCGAAGCTGGTTAGCGGGGGTATTAGTGGTTTAGCTCAATTGGTTAACTATTACACGGGTTGGCCGGTCGGCTTGATGATCCTATTGGGGAATGCCCCGCTTTTCATAATCGGCTGGCATTACCTGGGTGGCCCGCGCTTTGCTTTACGCACAGCCATCTCAGTGACTGCCTTCGCACTCTTTACCGACCTGCTTGTCTTCTTCCTGCCCACCGGTGGTATCACGGATGATATTGTTCTCAATACACTCTACGGAGGTATTATTCTGGGTATCGGACTGGGTCTCGTGTACCGCGGTCAAGGTACCAGCGGCGGAAGTGACATCCTCGCACGCATCCTTAACCACAGGTTCGGTATCTCCATCTCCCAGGCATATTTAGTCACCGATTCACTGGTCGTCCTGGCTGCCGGCTTTGTATTCGGCTGGACACTTGCGCTGTACGCCCTGGTGATGATCTATGTCAGTGGTGTAGCTGCCGAACTGGCCTCTGAAGGAAGCAATGTCTTCCGGGCAGCCATGATCATTACGGACGAGACACAAAAGGTCAGCGAAGCCATCCTGGTTGACATGGATCGTGGCGTGACCATTTTACAGGGAACCGGCGCCTACACAAAGAAGGACCGCCCGGTACTCTATTGCGTTGTTACCATTTCAGAGACTCATCAACTAAAAGCCATTGTACATGAGATCGACCCGGATGCTTTCATGGTAATCGGTCATGCGCATGAAGCCTTGGGTGAGGGTTTTAAACCATTAAAGAAACCGTGAGGCAATTATGAGTGACTCCTATCAGTTTTACCAGAATCTCTCTGCAGAGATATCCTCCATGCCCACCGGTAGTATCCTCAGCAAAGCCTTGACCACCACCGACAAGGTGAAAGTCACCATTTTCGGCTTTGACGCTGGCCAGGAATTAACTGAGCATACCGCCGCCTATCCTGCCATCCTGCATTTTCTGAATGGGGAGGCAGATCTTATGCTTGGGAAGGACAGCCTCAAGGCAACCGCTGGCTCTTGGGCTTACATGCCCGCCCTGACACCCCATAGCCTGATCGCCAGGACACCTGTGACCATGCTTCTGATCATGGTGGTGGCCTGATAGTTTTAAAGTGACTTAAGTTTATGGTTTGTCTGTGGGATTATCGATTCGAATCACCACGTAACTGTTATCAGCCAGATTGCCCTGGCGCAGCACCTGAATTCTAATCGTATATAAGCCATTCGCGTACTTTGTTGTATCGAGTGTGGCCAATCTATTGCCCTGCGGCAGGTCTGTCATTGAAGTACCCACCTGCAACCATTGAGTTGGTGCCAGACCGGTTCCCAAGTCCAAACGATAAAGGCTGAACCCTGATGGTTCGATGTGTCCATTAACGGTAACAAGCCCTTTTACGCTTGCAAAATTAATGGGTTCGATGATCTTTGTACTATTGGATGCATCGTTGGACTGAAACACTTCATAATCCTCAGGTGGCAGTGAATAACCAGCTGCCTGCGCCCAAGCGAACTCCTCGGGTGGCGGATTAAAGAAGATCTTCCGAGTGGTCTTCGCTGGATTGGTGAATACTGTAGCCAGCCGTCCGGTTTCTGTATCGATCAGGTATTCCCGATATAAACTGTCGATCTCTGTTGGTTCCGTTCCTGCCAGGAAATATTCCATGTTTGTTTGTGGACAAGCTTCCCCGGGTAGCATTCCTGAGGGAACGCAGAACTCCTGGCGGGTGATACCCTCCGGAATTACCCGGTTATCAATGCTTGAATCTGATAAGAGGGTTTTTTCAACAACTCTAACCAACGCCGTGTCAATTCCAAGCCCACTTAAGTCGGTTTTTCCAGCAGGCTCTGAATATCCCAAGTACACAACAATAACATAGTCCGGGGTATATGCCACACGCCAGTAATCCGTCCCCTCCCGGTTGAGGCTTGTTTTGGTCGATCCCCGTAGCTTTTGTATGCCCTCTCCAGTGGAGATCAACATATCATTTTCCAGGAAGGCCAGGGCAGGGCTGACCAGCGTTTGTTCCTGATGCTCCAAATTATCCAGAACTATCGAATCATTGTCATCAAGTGCTCTCAGGATCAGGCTGGGCGTCGGTCCTCCTTCCTGGGATTGAGAAGAACTTCCTGCCCGTATGCCCATATTGGCGAAGATACCATATGCCTGGGCAATCGATAGGCTGTCAGCGATTCCGGAAGTATAGGGGATACCCTCGCTGGCATACAGTTGAAGTCCAAAGCTAGACATTAGGTCTATCACATTGTCCATCCCATTACCGGCCAGCAGCTTAGTCGCTGGTGCCAGGTGATCCCCGGATAAAGCGGTCCGGAGGCTCATGGGTCCTGGAAAAATATAATCGTCAGGATAATTCTCCAGCACAGACTTTTCCAATCCGGTGGGCGTATCCCAGACCATTGTGGCTGGTGTCATGCCCTGTAATAAACCGGTCAAGTAGATAAAGGGTGTGACAAGGGAGGCGGCCGAGTGAGGGTTTAAGGAGCTTTGTTCCCCACCTGCGGTCGTGTAATCCCCAAACATGGCCAACACTTGCCCATTTGCAGGATCCAGGACTACGAAATTTATTACCAGGTTGTCTGATGAGGTGATTTCAGGCAGCGGTATGGTTGTTAGCCCTGAGAGTACTCCCGCACAATTTTCCTGCTGCAATGGGTCATTGAATATCTCGTAGATGGCACATTCCAGTCGACTTTGAAGCGTGGCATCCAGGCTGGTGATGACCCTCAGGCTTCCTGGATCTGGATAATTGTTACCAGCATTTTTGATAAGTTGTTCCTTGGCTGAGGCGAGAAAGGCGGGAACTCTGTTATCTGGATCATCTGATTGCGCCTTAATACTTTCGCGTGCGATTCCGGCTTGCTTCACAATAGTCTCATCTATCACGCCAAGGTTGGTTAGGTGAGAAATCGTCTTCTGTAACGAAACATCAAATGCGTCCGGTGTATCGATTGGATTTACTGCAGGCGTGAGTGAGACTACAGACAGTATCAACATCTCTCCGGGATTTATTTGTTCGAGCATTTTATTAAAGTAATAAACGGAGGCAGCTCCTACCCCCCGGACATTCCCCCGATATTTGAGGCTGTTTAAATACCAGTTGATCAGTTGATCCTCTCCGTAGCGTGCTTTTGCTTGAGCAGCCAGCAGACGTAATCGAAAGGTACGAATATTCGACAAGGGTTCATTTGGGATAAGAAAATCTGAAACCAATCTATCCGGTATCGTCATGGTCCAGTCACGTCCATGATAAATTGAGCTGCCCGTTGTCTGTTCCACCCCCACCCTCCCGACCAGATATTTCATGTATTCTAAAAAGAGAGCTGGAACGCTGTCCCCGCCGGCTCGTAACGGATCAGAATATACCGAAACAGAGTCTCCGCCGCCATTTCCGGAGATAAGAATTTGACCGGTACGATCATAAAAAAGTGCGGGTTGGTACAACTGACCATCCGGTCCTGCCACCTTTTCCAATAGACCAATATCGGGCAAATCCTTCAGTATGGCAGCAACCCAAAGACTGACCAGTGCCATTGAAATTACGATTGCCAATGAGATCAACCCCAGAAAAAAACCCGATAGACTCGTTCGCGCTGTGCCACTTTTTATCCTCTGCCGAATCTCAATCTGGCGATTCCGGATCAAATGTAACCGGATTGCCCGATTGGTGTTTTTCAAGTGATTTAAATTATCGTGGGATTTCATCATCTCTGGTGGATTCACCAAAAGCCAGTCTGCGGTTGGAATGACTTATAATGTGGAAAAGGAAATCTGGAAAAAATTCCATGCCGCAAATTGAATTGGAACTGCATCCTGTAGATGATATCATAACCAACGCCACCGGGCGACCGGGAGAACGCACGTTTTTTCTTCAGGCAACCAAAGGTGATCAGGTTGTCACCCTGATCATGGAAAAGATCCAACTTCAATCTTTAGCCGTTGCGGTTGAACAGTTCCTGGCTGATATCAGCCAGCAGGACCCAACGCTTCCGGACGTATCTTCTCTATATCGGGAAGAGGAAATGTTACTGAAAGCACCGCTTGAACCCCTCTTTCATGTGGGGACTTACGGCCTTGGATATGATCAATCCGAGGATATGATTATCCTCGTCCTGCGCGAAGCCAGTTCTGATACTGAAGTGGCTGAAAATTCAAGTTCGGTGAAATTGTGGTGCCGCCGCGCCCAGATCCGCCAGTTGGCACACTGGGGAGTTGAACTTGCCAATCGTGGGCGGCCAATCTGTCCACTTTGCGGGGAGATCATCGGACCGGATGGGCACCTTTGCCCGAAAAAGAATGGGCATAAGAAATCACACGTGATCGATGATGGACAAACTGGAAATTCTGAGTGATCTTCAGTATGGTGAGATCGATCTGGAGGGGCAATTCCTGCGCGGCTCGAATGATACTTTTCTGGTAAGGGTGAGCCATGATGATCACTCGTTACGGGCTGTATATAAACCGAAGGCAGGTGAGCAACCGTTATGGGACTTTCCCCAAGGCACCTTGTGTAAACGGGAAGTGGCCGCCTTTGTTTTGGATGAGTTGCTTGGTTGGGATTTGGTACCACCGACCGTGTTTCGTCGAAAAGCCCCTCTAGGCGCCGGTTCAATGCAGGCTTTCATACCACATGACCCACAGAGGCATTATTTACATATGACAGCAGTGACAACTGAGATTCACCGCAAGGTGCTTCTGTTTGACTACATGCTCAACAACGCCGATCGTAAAGCCGGTCATTTTATCGTAGACGGTCATGCGCATATATGG
>Ga0208980_10000042_pt1 | contig 53799 bp, 78 predicted proteins | sample WetSurMetagenome_3_FD_187993 | JGI IMG/M metagenome (GOLD analysis project Ga0208980, IMG submission 187993) | Wetland microbial communities from Twitchell Island in the Sacramento Delta, sample from surface sediment Aug2011 Site A1 Bulk (version 2) | ecosystem: Environmental > Aquatic > Marine...
GCCTTCGGCGGCGTTCAGACCCAGATTGTTCAGTATCAATACGGTGTTGGCTCCTATAGTGCGGCCAACGTGACCGTACAGAGCTCCATCACTGGTGGGTCTCCCCGCTAGTCGTTGAGTTCTGATTTCGTTTTTTGATTTTTCGCATTAATGTGGCGGGGGTATGGTGCCCCCGCCGCCTATATCATTAACTGATTTAAATGGAGGATTTCTCATGAAAAGAATTTTGATTTCTGCTTTGCTGATTCTCAGCCTCGTCGCATTCACTACACCGGCCTTTGCTTTTCTGGATGACAATTCAACCAACGCAAACGCAAATGTCACTGGCGTGAATGCTGGCGCAACTTCGAACAACTACGTGACATTCCCTGAGTCCAAAGACCTTACGACCACTGACATCAATGCCAAAGGTTATCGCGGTTTTCCCATCGGGCCCCAAATGACCTATCCGGGCTTCCCGACCTATTTCAACGGCGCTACTGACGGCGCATCCGTTACCAATTTGGAAGACTTCCTGACATACGGAAACGTGTGGGACATTGCTACCCTCGAAGCCATGGCTTCCGGTGGTGTGTTTGACTTCATCGCTTCTGGTTACAAAGTCGTTACCGTCGCCGAATGCCCTGAAGGCGCCCAGCCTGAAAAGGTGAAAGCCCTGCTGAAGAAACAGGTCAACGGAAAGTACAAGAGAGTGGCCACCATCACGGTGAAAGCTACAAACTTGAATACGACTTCTGAAAGATTGCTTGCTCGTGCGGCCCTGGAAGGCGCGAAGTACGGCGCTTCTGAAATCCACATCATCGACTCCGGCAAACACCGCGTTATGACGGGTGAAGGTTGGGGCATTGGTATTTACTACTACGCGGCTGGCCTTAGCGCTTCCGAATCAAGTGGCCAGATGGGTGGTGGTGGTACCGGATATTCGACTGGTGAATCCGGATATCAAGACAAGCCCTGGATCAAAGTGATCGCGGTCATCCCGGCGAAGTAGTTCCGCTTTACACAGAAGTACTAGAATGAACAGATCCGGGCGGGCACGTCTCCTGCCCGGATTTTTTTACTAAAGAAGGGGGTGATTATCTCTTTAGGAGGAGACGCAAATGATACTCGCAGTCTATGGGAATTTTCGCGAAGGCGAACCGTTGTCTCACTATCTGGATTACTTGAGAGAGCGGGGTAGAATTGTAATAACAACCATAAATGGAATAAAGCTTCATGTTTTCGGTCAAGCACCTGGAGCTACTATCACCAACTCCGATGCTGATCACGCCGTAATGGAAATCATTGAAGCAAACGTTTCGGCTAAGGAAGAAGCCATGTGGTTGAGGCTACTTGACAAAGTTGAAGGCGTGGGAACCGGCATGTATGAACGAGCGATGATCTCAACGCCTATCGGCATGGCTTACATTTATGTATGTCAACTAGCAACCAAGGGTCTGCCGGTCATTACTGATTGGTTGGAGTGGCAAAAGAAACCAATGAAAGAAAAGGTGAAGGCTTTCAAAAAAGTTAGTGAAAGCGCAATGCTCGTTACTTTAAGGAGTTAGTCATGGGCAAGAGAAATAGATCGGCTACTGTAGATGCAGCCATTCGAGACATGGACAAACGGCAAAAACGGGAGTGGCAGCCAAGAGGCGATCTGATGCCTGCTGGAAAATTTCATGTACCCAAAAGGGGGCCGTATGACAGAACAGTCGCAAGAGCCCAAAACTGGCGCGACTACCTCAATCGTACCACTCCGAATGAAGAAGAAGTCGAAGAAGAAGGTATCGAATGAGTTGTGTGAGAGATTTATAGATGCGCTAGGATTGGCCGCCGATCCGGAAAACGATTCGATCAAACAGTTGATTTCTCAAATGAATGTTGCTGAAAGAGTAAAGGAAGCGGTTCATGCAAAGATGATCGAACGCTATCCTGCGGTCAAGGAGACCATTGGCAAACTGATATTCGAGTCATTTGATCTTACTGAGGGAGAGTTGCTGAAGCTTATAGAATTCCTTGAATCGGACATAGGCAAGAAGTTCAGGGAAAAACATCCCATATTCAGTGATGCCTTATCTCGTCTGCTTGATGACGAAGCCATGAACGTTATGAATTCAGTGGTTGGTCTAATACAAGAAGACATAAGTAAGCAGATGATAGACAAAGGGTGTGATTATAAGTACTATCTACCGCCTATAGTAGATTGGCGAAAATCCAAGATAAAGAGTTGAGCCATGTTCGAGATATGCATAGAAGACGTAAACAGCTTCAAAATTCAATCGATCAAACTCTATGAAGACGAGAAAACTCGATATATGGCTTTAATGGTGGATTTTGTGTTAGCGCACAAAGACATTCCAACAGTTCAAATAACTGCGCATGGTGGCTTAGTCATGAGTGGCTGTTTCCAGTTTGAAATAAGACCGAAGGATCAGCAAGACATAATAAGTAAGCAAGCCACTATCAAGATTGAAGAGGAGTTAGTTGAATTGATGGATACTCTGCTTGATTTTGCCTTCCGCGCCAGAATCGGCCACATGTATTAGGAGCATCTATGAAATGCGTTAATTGCGGACTGGAAGAAACCACTATGGTACTTACCGTAACAGCTGCCACAATATTTTGGTGCCCTAAATGCGGAGCTTTATTTACTAAAGGGCCTAGCTGGAGTTATTGGAGAACACCTTCAGGAGAGAAAGATGGCGATAATAGAGGAACACGAAAGGGATTGCAAGGCTCTGCTAAATAGAGCGTGGAGTGCCGTCCATCTTATTCTCGATCAGTATGCGCACGTTTTCCCCCCGCCACTATTCCACGAATATCACCGCACTTTTTTACACAATGCCTACGGAGTTTCTATAGTAGAGAAAGAATTGGGCGATAAAGCCGTAATCGCCGCTAAGATACACATCGTGCGCGACTGGTATGAAATTCCGCTTGCGGATAAACCCTTAGATAAGATTCTAGAACTCTATCCCCGGGCTCTTTTGTATTTCAACAACATGGATTACTTTGAGCCTCACGTTCATCCAGGCGTTGCTGCTGCGTGGACTAAAGGCGGATTGGGTCTGGCTGCCATAGCTTTTGATCCAAGGAGCGAACATGAACTTATTGAAAGAAAGAAAGATAAATTTCATCCCTCTTGATTTCTTTGAGTGGAATTGTCCAATTTGCGGTAGGATAGTTTCAGATGAGGAGCTCGCTTTTTATAGTGAGCGAGAACTAGAAGAGTATAACACTTATGGCTTATGTGCTACGTGTAGTAGAGACGTAGCCAAATTCTGTAAGGAGAAAAACCATGCAGTGCAATAGGTGTGAATCCAAGAACGTTGATGTCATTGAATCCGGGCCGCATAAGAAACTGGTGTGCCAGGATTGCTATTCCTTCATCAAGTTCCTGAGCGCGGCAGAATACAAGATTTTCCTATCCCTCAAAGCCAAAAGAGAGGAGAAAGCCAATGGCGATCAAGGAGTTCCGTGGTAAATACTGGTGCCTTAGTAACTTTGCTCCAGTCATGGGCATTATCACTGTGGAGCACTGGTATCAGGCAAACAAAACCTTTGAGTTAGTATGGCAACGGAAGATATTGACAGCCCCAAGCCCAGAGGACGCTAAACATCTAGCAAGAGACATGGAGAAGTCTGGTAACAAACGTGAAGACTGGCATCAAGTCAACGTTCCAATAATGAGCCAGCTAGTTGCTCTAAAGATGTTGCTTCGCTCTGATTATCGTAAAATCTTGCTTGACACCGGCACTGAGGAATTAGTTGAAGGTAACTGGTGGCACGACAATTTCTGGGGTGATTGCACCTGTGAACGCTGTAGTCACATAGTAGGATTAAACAATTTGGGAAAAATACATATGGCTTTAAGAAGTTTCTTTGGCCAGTACTCAGTATTTCCCGTAATCTTTATCTAAGAGGTCAACTATGAAAACCATCATCACTGTTCTGTGTATTCTGTTCTGTTTCGTTTCACCTGCTCTTGCGGACGATAACGATTTTAATGGTGCTGATGGTATTGTTTGGCAGCAACATGTCAGCTCATTACCATTCAAACTGGTTAAATATGATGAGATGGTCATGGCTGACGGCAGCGTTATTGATGTATGTTATAGAGACAACAACCCTACAATGGAAAGCTTAAAGGGTATAAAATTCATAAGCTATCTATTTAAGGACTATCGATTCATTGGCATCATCTATGAATTAAGAGACGATATAGAGACTATCGCCTTCATCTCAGCTCTCATTAATACAATGGGTAGTCCAGACAAGGTAACTCCAGACACGGATAAACCAGAGGATAAACATCTAAAAATACTATGGGTAAGAAAGATCTCTATGGCGTTTGCGATGACTGCAACACACTCTGTTCTACTTGGTGAAAGAGCGGCAATAGCCGAAGTTTTAAAGAAATGGGGTACCAGAGAGAAAATATAGGAGAAGAAATGAAGATCACAGATCCACAAGTGCTTGACGCACAAAAACTGCTGAAGAAAATCGAATCGTTCGGCTATAAAGCATACATAGCTGGCGGTGCGGTTAGAGATCTGCTGATTGGGGAAAAACCACAAGACATTGATATCGCTACTAATTGCCCAATAAGATTGCTTGAGCAAGAGTTCAATACGCATGACATAGGGCAATCGAAAGAATTCGGTACATTAACCGTTCGCTCGCTTGAGATGTATGATGTCTGGTACGACGTTAGTCAATTCAGAGTTGATGGTACATATTCTGATGGCCGCCATCCAGACAATGTATCTCTTGCAAACAGCTTTGAAGAAGACGTTAAGAGGCGAGATTTTACCGTCAACGCTCTAGGTTTATCTAGTGATTTAGAGCTTGTTGACTATGTCGGCGGGTTGGCTGACGTAGAAAAGCGCGTCATTAGAGCCGTCGGTGACCCAACTCAGCGGTTCAAAGAAGACAGATTGAGAATGTTAAGAGCGGCCAGATTCGCCGCTAGGGAAGGATTTATTCTGGACAAGGCGACCAAGAAAGCCATAAAGAAAATGGCTGACGAGATTTATTTACTCAACGACAATCCGGATAGGATTCGCATGGAACTGATAAAAGCCGCGAAAAGATCCGGCAAAGAGTTCGCCAGGTTCATTCTCTTTATGGATGAGCTTCGTTTGCTTCATAGGCTTTTTCCTGAAGTAGCCGCAATGAAGTACTTCAGACATGACATGGGATTTCATCCTGAAGGCCCGACCGTTTTTGATCATGTGATTAAATGTCTTGAGACTATGACGGATGAGCCGCCACTTTCTAAAATCGCCGTACTCTTTCATGATATTGGCAAGACAATTATGTTTCAAGAGAAGCACGGCTGGAAGCTTAGTTATCACAAGCATGAGAAAGCCAGCGTCACTTTAACTGAAAGATTAGTCGACTGGCTGCGGTTTAGTTCGTTTCATGCTGAGGCGCTTCTTTTCGCAGTCGACAATCACATGAAGTTTCAGGATTTGCCGGACATGAAACCATCCAAAATTGCAAGGATGGTCAGCAGTGTTCATTTTCCCACACTTCTTGACGTAGCAAGGGCCGATGAGTTTTCGAGAGGAGAAGTCTTTGCAACTAGGGACGAATTTGAATCGAAGATAAAAACGGCGCTTGACATAAAAGCCAGGTGGGAACACCACATCAACGATCATAAGGCAAAGCTGATTGATGGCTTACTTATTCTGTCGCTTACCGGCATAAAGCCTTCTCCATTAGTTGGAAAGATAAAGAAAGCTGTGGAAGATCGTATTATCGACAACAACATAGACCCGCAAGATTCAAAAGCAATAGAAGCATTAGTAGTAAAAACCTATAACGAGTTTAAGGAGGAGTTATGAAACTTGGAAAGATGGTTGGAATCTTGTCTTTACTGTCCGTGGTGCTTATTGGCTTTGTGATCATCATGATGTATTTCAACTACACCAACCAGGACGCCAGTCTGAGAAATCTTATCGCCGCAAAACAGAAAAGCAACGAGAACCATTACGATGCAATGTGGAAAATCATTTCCCAAATGGCTCAGGTGAAAGACGAATACAAAGCCGACTTCAAAGACGTATATGGTGCCATCATGGACGGCCGATATCAGGGCGAAAAAGGAACCCTCATGCTCTGGATTAAAGAGCACAACCCTGAATTCGATTCCAAAATTTACATGAAGCTGATGACGGCCATCGAAGCCAACCGGAAAGAGTTCATGTACAACCAGGACGAAATCCTGAACATGAAGAAAGAGCACGATAACCTGAGAAAGCTGGCTCCAAGTCGATGGTTCGTCGCCAACAACGAGATTCACGTTAAAACAGTTACCTCAACAAAGACAATGGAGGTTTTTAGCTCCGAGAAGGACGACGACGTGCAGTTGTTCAAGCGCCCTGCTAAGTAGGAGGACTCATGGGACACATGTTGCCACCGAAAAGATTTCCAAGCCCCCCGGCTGATTGGAATCAAGCCAGGGAAGAACAAATGGATAAACAATTTAACAGGAAAGGAGTATTTCCTATGAAATCCGGCGGAATTTTTGGCATTATTCTTGGTATCATTGTAGCCTTCATCTTCATCGTTTGGCTCTGCGGATCTTCGAACCCTTACACCCCGGCAGGCTATGCCGGATATGTTACTCAAGGGTCGGTCTTCGGCGAAGCCAAGTACCTCGGTTATCAGCTCGGCCCCAAATCGTATGGAAGAACCTGGCTGGCTGACGTTACCAACGTTCCCATCACAACCTTCACTTATGAAGAGTTCTTTACAAAGGATCATTCGGTTCTTTCGAAAGACGACGTAAAGATTCAATTCAACGTACACTCAGTCATTCGTGTCAAGAGCGACGAACAGAGTATTCGGCTCCTGGTTGAGAAGTTTGCGCCCGCTATGAAAGACGTGAACCCGGCCGGTTCTGGATATTCAAACTACGTGCGTGAACCACTGCGAAACGTCGCAAGATCTGAGATTCAATCCCTGACGGCTTTGAAAATCAAAGACAACATCGATCGAATCGGTGGGGATCTGACGCACAAAGCTATAGAGATGTGCAAAGGCACGCCATTTGAAGTAGTAACAGTGGTGGTTGGTAACATTCAATACCCGGAAGCCGTCGCCAATGCGGTTGCTGACAAGATCGCTGCTGAGCAAGTGCGCCAGACAAAGGAAATTCAAATCGAACAAGCCGACATGGACGCTCGAAAGAGAGTTAAGGAAGCCAGAGGTATTGCTGACGCCATGCAGATTATCAATGCTCAGCTAAGCTGGCAGTATCTACAACACGAAGCCATCGAAGCTCAAAAAGCCATGGTTGGTTCACCTAACCATAGCACCATCTACATACCGGTCGGCCCAATGGGCGTTCCTTTGGTCGGCACCTTCGACGCCAGTCCAGGCAAAAATCCAGCAAAGTAACTTCGAACGTTTTAAATTGGGGGCTTCGGCCCCCTTTTTGTTTTGGAGGGAACCATGAAAAGAACATTGGCTGTTATTGTAGCATTAGCCCTGATGTTTGCCGCCACCTTCACAATTCTTAGCTGTACTGATCAGCAACGAGCAAAGAAGTTTGGTGGTACGGCTAAAATAGAAATGGAACCCGGCAAGAAACTGGTGATAGCAACTTGGAAAGATGCAAATCTTTGGTTGCTGACAAGACCGGCTCAGCCAGGAGAACCCGTAGAAACCTATGAATTTGTCGAGTCCAGTTCATTTGGACTTCTTGAAGGGAAAATCCTCATCATCGAACGAAAGTAATCCCAGTCGAGGAGAGAAATGTCTAAAACATTACGGATTCATAACCACATACCTCCTGAATATTGGGGTTATAAAGGCGGATTTGACGAGGTGGTTTACTGCACGATCTGTAAAACCCTTGCCTTGCGCGAAGACATGCACCCATCTAGACCGTGTCGTAAATGCGGAAACATGTACCGTGAAAGGCTAAAATTCGCCGCAAAGTGGATAGATACTACCATAAAATTTGTGTGGTGGAATCCGTGTACGTGGTGGAGGAAACGTACGGGTTATTGGGATCTGGCCACAACTTCTCTGGCTGACATACCAGAGGATACTGGTGATTTACAGAGAAGTCTTTGGGGAGGAGTCTGGAGCAAAGGATTCTAACTAAGGGAGAGGAGAGAGACTATGGACGTAGTGGGAATGGAGAGAGAGTATCAACTAGCTAGAGCGGCCTTATCAAAGAGACAACCCATCTTACTCTACGGATTTACCGGAAATGGAAAAACTCTGCTGGCATGGAAACTCGCTAGCGAGATGAAACAAGCAAACCCAAACACACCTATCATTTATCTTCAGCTTTATCCTGAAATGACCAAGAACAGCCTTATCGGCGGTGAGACCATTAAGAATGGCTCCATCGTCGTGGAAGAACAGGCTCTTCTGAAGTTTGGCACAAAAGCAGAGGGCGCAATCTTCATCATCGATGAATGTACTCACACCACCGAACCCGTCCTCTTATCCTTTAATTCACTCATCGAAGAACCATTCTCGACGGTCGTCGGGGATAAGATATACAAACTCAGTGAGAACACCCGGTTTATTTTCTGTGGCAATTTGCCAGATCATGCTGGTAATATCAATCTACCCATCTCTTTCGCTAACAGGCTGTTTATTGTCAAGACTGACATGCCAAGCAAAGAGAATCTGTGTAAGATTGGTAAAATGGCAAACACCGAAACTCCAGACGAGCTGCTTGACTATGTGGCTAAGATCATTCTGGAAACACACGAAGCCGCATTTCCCATTTCTCCCCGCAATATCGTCACATTCAGCAAGACCCTCGATACTATCTACAAAACGGGCTATAAAGCGAACAAAACCTTACCCAAAGCCATTGAAAGAGCATGCAAACAGAATGATATCAACCTGGACTTGCTAAAGCAGATAATCATGTCTTCTCTCATGGCTTACATATCAGTGAAAACACAAGGGCCTGACAAAGTTAGAGCAATGCTTTGGGATTAGGAGAGACCAATGATCACGAATTTCGATTCAGGATTGACGGCTTTAGCTGATTGTCCAGTCATTTCCTATGAGCGCAGCTTCATTCGGTTTGAGCCAAGTCCCATTATTTTCGCCGAGGACAATGAATCCTTATCTCATGAAATATGCCATCGACTGGCCGGGCGCAGTGATTTCTCAATATTCGAAACTGCTATCATAGCCAGAGATAATAGTAAGGCATATGAATATATACTCAATCTGCTCTACGATTGGTACCATGAATATCATCAACACCGAGCTACCGGATATCTTTATAGTTGGCTTATGAAACTGTGGGAAAATCCAGAGACTCAAAAAGCCATCGCGAAGATAGACGAGCCCGCCTTGAAAGAAATCTGTGAATGGTATATACATCAAACAGACCCAACCACAAAAGGTATCAAATCCACCATCGATTTAGTTCTACTGGCTGACAAGATATGGAAAGAAATACCACCTCTTAAGACCGTAAGCTTTCTAGAAGTATTTGTCAAGTGCGACATGGTCAGAAACTTCGACTATTCAAACTACTACATGAGAACCGTAGCTAAGTATGACCCCATAATCTCGGCTCTGACCGATCTTTGGAAGAGAAATAAGTACAAATGGGAGCATTACTACTACGGAGAGATTGATTGGAAGAATCTGATCGGAACCTATATGAGTCAATGGCTCACACTACCTGTCTTCCGGCTGTTTATGAAAAAGATTTTAGATAAAGAAGTATTCATCCTAATTGACAGGAGTGGTTCCACAGCAGCTATAAAAGAAATACTGATGGACACCGCAATTATCATTACTGAATCGTTGAGACGGTGCAAAGTTCCAATTTCTATTCTAGAGGTTGGATGCAACGATAAAGTGATCAATCAAATAAATGAGCCGCTGAAGCTCGAGTGGTTTAATCCAGAAGCTGATGGTGATACTGACATGGGCCATGTCCTATCAACTATAAGAAACGCTGGTAAGAATTCCTATCTACTTATCATAACCGACGGAAATCCCACCGATGAGCGTGTTTTTGTTCAACAGATAAATTGCTTTCCTGGTGAAGTTATGAGTTTTGTTATCGGCGCCTCGTTCCACGATTACTACAGAATGACGAACGGCCGTGCAATTCAAGTCGAGCCGAATACAATCATAAGGGAGATGGTCAATGCGAATACCCTTGATTGACAGAGTGAGAAAGAAAAACCCCAAGCTCGCAGCTGAAATAGAAAAAGCAGTAGAGCCAGTAGTGCCAGTGCCCGCTGTCTCAGCTGAGAAACTAACACCGGAAGAGCTGATCAAACGAGCCAAAGTTCCAGATCTGCCCGAAATGAAAAGGCTTTATCTGGCTGGGGAGCATAAAAAGCTGGCACGGTTTCTTCCCTACTTTCAAGAAGATAAGAATCCATTCATCCGATTTCTTTTTGAAGGCAACCTGATAAAGATGGGGAAATTGCTAGAAGAGAAATCTTTCACCATAGGTGCTGATCCCGAATTTATTTTAATCGATGCCGAGAAAATGGCTATGGGGGAAGAAGCAGTTGTATTATTCTCTTCAAAGCATAATGAAAATAGCTATTTACAGATGTCTGAGGTGGCTATTGGAGCCGATTATGGCTTGCTAGAATTCAGAACGGACATTGAACGCTCAGTCAGTGGATTAATTAAGAATCTGGACAAAATACAACACATATTCGAAACAGCTCATCCCAAGCTGTTAATCTTGGGTAAGGAAGCAATTCAATTCAACCACAAATTGAAGAGAATAAGAGAGTCGCTAGAAAACAAAGACAAGAAGATAGACTATGGTGCTCGGTATGTTAAAGGAAACAACGTAGCGTCTAAGTATGGTTCAGATCAAATCATTTTCGGCGATTCAATCGATGGTTTTTCCTTCTCGGCTTATAATGTGGCGAGATTTCCCAAGTATAATGAGGAGTTGTTCACGGCTGGAGGGCACATTCATATCGGTGGAACCTTTGTTACCATGCTTTCATTTCCCCAGATTCAGGAACTCGTTAGAAAATTTGACGAGTTTGTTTTACCTATCTGCGAAAAGGTTGAAACTCCGGCTGCTACATTGCGAAGAACAGTCTATGGGGATCCTGGTGAGTTTCGTATCAAACCCTATGGAATAGAATATAGATCTCCTAGCAACGCTATCTTCTGGAAAAAGAACAGGAAGATGCTGGCTAGAGCAGTAGGACTAATCATAAGATTGACTAAAACCTTTGCTTTGAAAAGAGGTAAGATATTATGAATAAAATCTCCGTAAGTTTCAAACTCCATGAAAACATATATCCCGATGACATGGACAGCTGGGCGTTGCTGAGAGTTCCAGACGATAAGGGGGTTATTGGAGGAGTACTCGTGGCTCCTGTTCATTGTCGGGAAGAATTTCTTGGCGACGTTATTTCTGGCATTGCGTATGCCAAAGATAAAGGCCCAATGAGGCAGGCTTTGACTGGAAAAAACGATTGGTCTTATCTCATGGTAGCTATGGGTGTATATGCAGAGGAGCTGATTGAAGAATGCAAAAGACCCAACTTTTATGGAAACTACAGTCCTGAGGCGGAGGCAAAAACAACGGCGCTGGAAAAGAAAGCGGCTTTGGCTGAGCACAAGAAGCGCAATAAGCGTATCAAGAACGCAATTAAATTTCTCAATTATTTTGAAGCATCTGCTAAGTGGAAGAAATCTAGGTTGCTATCCGGCCCGACAACTCATGAATCCCGATCTAGTGAAAAATGGTATGAAAACGCCTACTGGATTCTTCGGATAAACAGCAAATGGTGTAACTCCACCTACATGATGTCAATGGTTATACTAATTCTCAGAGCTGGCATTTATCTTACTCCCGAAAGTGTCAAAAGATACATAAGCGGTAAGTCCTGGGACAAAGTTGAAATCAAAGACAATGTCAGTAGTCATATAGATTTTCCTTGGGAGCTGGAAGAGAACGTAAGGGGAACTGCTCGCTATTGGACAAAAATCCTCAAGAATTATAATAGCCTGTTTCCAGCCAACAAAGAGGATCCTTTGTCTTATTGGAAGAATGCCAGATACGAAGAGGGTATTTATCGCTTGGTAGAAGGCGACATAGATGATTTTGCTATGGATGATCGTATGACTCTTTTGGAGACGAAGGGTAAGATAGACAAGAAAGAATTGAAAAAAATGGCGGCTGAAAGAGAGAGGGAGGACTGGTAATGAAAAACAAGAAAGGTTTTACCCTGATTGAATTAATGATCGTTATCGCCATTATCGGTATTCTTGCTGCTGTCGTTGTAGGAGCGCTTGAGAAATGGAGAGAGCGCAAAAATCAAGTTGGTTTTGTACAGCCGCAATTCGTTTCCGAATCGGCTCAGGCCGCTTCACCTGTACCTGGCAGCTACAAGATCAAATATAAGGGTCTTGTGGGCAGCCAAGAAGTCACCGTGTTCGAGTATGAAGGTAACGAGTATCTAGTAACCTACAGCGGTGGTATAGTGCGACACCGATAAAAAAATCAGTAGGAGGCGATTTATGGCGGCTAAAGAAGCAAAAGAAGGGGCGTTGGTTGGGAGCGCAGCAGAAAAAATAGCTAAGGCTATGTCCAGAATAGCTGACAGCTTCGAAATTCTTGCCGAAGCCCATGCAAGTCTGGTCAAGTTGACTGAAAAAACTGTCGATATGCAAGAAAAAGCGTTCAAACTACAAAAAGACGCTCTTAACACAATGAAAAAGATATAAATGGCACAGAAGGAATGATATGAAACAACAGTCCTTTTCAACTGGTGATCAAATAGTACTCATGGGGCATACCTTTCGGGTTACTAAGGCGTTTCTACATGTTTACTCTGACGTTTATGGTAAACGCCTACATCTGAGCTGTGCTCCGCAATGCTGCACCAACCCTTTGAATATCGAAGTTGATATCGTTGAGCAGCATTTGAATGAAATCATCAAGATGGGTAACGGGTACGTTCTTCCAAAATAAAGGGGGTGAGAGATGAAAAAGAAGTGCGACTATTGTGGGATAAGAACAGAGGACTGGGAAATCGTCAATGGTGGCCCAGTTCGTTGCTGGCCTTGTGGTAAGAAAATAAGGGAGGCTGAAGATGACGCTGCAAGAATTATTCAAAACAGAAATAGACGAAAAGGAATTCCAAAGAGGTAGTCCTTTTTGGAATAAAATCGCTAATGAGTTTCTGGATAGGTGACACAATTCCCGACAAGACTGGTCTGGTCAGAGCGGTCATTGTGGAAGAGGTCGTGGATTAGGAGGCACTTGCCAGGATTGTTATGGTTATCTTCGATCTGAAGCAGCGGCTGATTATGCTAATTGGGCTTGTGAACAACGTCGTAATGCTGCTGTAAGATCGGTAAACATCAACATATCTATCGTTGAAATGTGGAAAAAGGCTTATCTCAAGCAGTTAAAAGAAAATCCACCACTTTTCATGCAGATAGGAAGGATGAAACATGGCGGTCTCGAACATTGGTAGTAATGGCAAAGGAAAAGAGTTCAAGAATTTCGGCACCATCAACTTTGCGCCGGGAGATGCTGAAGTATGGAAGTACATTGATCGGTGCGACAAGCTGAAACACGGAAAGAGGGAAGAAAACATAGGTCGTTGCTTTAATCGCTACACTTGCGATAAGTGCGGCTTTTCTTACGAGATCGACAGCTCGGATTAGGAGAGAAACTATGTATACAAAGGGTATTCTGAAGATTTTCGTGCCGCCTGCTGTGTTCTCAGGCAGTGCTATGAAAGATGTGTTTAAAGTGGCCGCCAACGCTGGCTTTACAGCCGTAGCCTTTGGTGGAAGAATCTTCATTAAAGATGGCAGTAAATGGATCGGAACAACATTTTATCTCGCTGATTTTGAGGCGTAGGAGAAGACTATGAACAAATCAGTAATGGATAAAGTAGTTACATTAATTGCACTTGGCCCAAACGGTTTGGAGATTCCTTGCCGATTCTTTGAGAACATGGAAACCGGGCTCGGGAAATGTAAGACTATTCTTGGCGTGGAACCCACAAAGATTGGTAACGACGAATATCGCTTTAACATTGATCTTGAAGAAGCCCCCAAGGAAATCTCATCAGAGTTATTCACCAGCTTTTATTACGGCTGTGGTGGGGTCTATGGATTGGTGTTGAAAGAGGTGCCTTTCGATACCAAGTTCCTTGGTTTCGATTTAGATTAGGAGGAGTTATGAGACCCAAGCGGTCGCTAGACGAAATCATCAAAGGTATTGGGACAGTAGAGGTTCGTTGTGGTCTTTGTTGCCACGAAAAAGAGCCCTGTGATAAATGTAAAGAGGAAACCAGATTAGCTAATTGGCATACCGATGCTGGAGTAGGAGAGGATTATGTCAAGAGATGTTTGTGATTCAGTGCCGGCAAATCCCACGATGGCATTGGCTCTACGAGCCTCCATCATCAATCTCGGTAAGCTTAGTAAATTAGCCACCGAAGAATTCAAGAAGCTATTTCCAGAGCTGGCTGAACAAGTCGACCATCAGGAAGACGATAATTTCTACCATCGCCGCTTGTGTGTTGCACGCTCAAATCAACTCACTTACGTGGATGAAGGCGATATACTCCTCAGTATAGATCTAAAATTCTTCTTCAAGAAAGTTAGCTACGACACCATCAAAGAACTCATTCGGATTGGTGAGGCTGCATTCATGCATGTATATCCAGACCAGCTGATGGATATCACGTATAGAACCAGTTTTGACATCTGCAACAACAAAGAAATCAATAAATATAAGCTGTCCACCAAGGACTACGAGTTCTCATTCGGCTGCCCGGCTAATGCAGACGATGGGGATGATTAGGAGAAGTCATGAAAACATCCGAGCAAACGTCAAAAGATATAAAGCAAACTATTCTAAAAGCTCGTTGGTTATCGCCAGAAGGGATGGCGTGCAGAGAGACCCTTTCACAGATATACAAAGAGCTTTGGGAATCAGACGCTGGTCAGGTTGCTCGTATGCGGGCTTTCCGGCTGATGAACAGAAGATTTTTGCCAATTACTAACTACGTAGAAAAAGATCTGCGCCGCATCTGCAAAGGATAGGGGGCTGTCATGTTTGAGATCAAAGGGCAATACAACTCCGCCAAAATCTTCACGGATTTTGGTGTAGAACAGGAAGCATATTCCCAGATTCAAGAATTCACGAACAATGCAGCCTTCATTGGTAGTCACATCGCCGTTATGCCCGATGTTCACGCTGGCAAGGGCGTACCTATTGGCTTTACCGCCACTCCAACCGATAAGACCATACCGAATGTCATCGGAGTAGACATAGGCTGCGGTGTTTTAGGGCACCCGGTTTTTATCTCCGAGGAAGATTTCCGCAAGAAAGCCGATCTATTTGATGCGATGGTAAGACAGGCCATTCCAATGGGACTCACGGTTAGGAGTACTCCTTATCCAAAGAGGAAGATGAAGGAGGCCGGCCAATCATATCTGCACTATATGTTTTACGAGTGGTATGGACGAATGGAGGAGGCGGCTGAAGATACCAATCAGGATTTTGGGTATGTTGTGAATTCGCTAGGAACTCTTGGTGGTGGAAATCACTTCATAGAGATAGACAAGGATAAGGACGGAAAGCTCTGGCTTGTCGTTCATACTGGCTCTCGTAACTTCGGTTTGAAAGTTGCAAACTTCCACCAAAAGAAAGCTTACGACAACCTCACAAAGAAAGACGTGAGCGGAATGGTAGAAGAGATTAAAAGAACCAAAAAAGGTAAAGAGATAGAAGAGGCTATTATCGCTCTTAAGAAAGAAGCAGTTCTTTCAGTTCCTCGACATCTTGCCTATCTTGACGGTAAAGATCGAGTTACATATCTGAACCACGCATTCGTTGCCCAAAACTTTGCCGCTGTAAACAGGCGAATCATCATTGCTGAAATGCTTTCTTTCTTCGGCGAGAAGTTCGACGAAAAAGAAGTATACGAATCGGTACATAACTACATAGACCAGCCTCATGGCATTACGAGAAAGGGAGCAATCTCGGCTAACAAAGATGAACCAGTACTCATTCCTCTTACCATGAAAGCTGGCATTATCCTAGGCAAAGGGAAAGGTAATAAGGACTGGAACTACTCAGCTCCTCATGGTGCCGGCCGGAAGATGAGTCGAACAAAAGCTAAGAGTGAGCTAAAGCTGGAAGACTACAAAGAAGAAATGAAAGAAAGTGGAATCTGGACTTCTAGCGTCTCAGCTGAAACCCTCGATGAAGCCCCAGGTGCCTACAAAGATCCAAAGGAAATAATAGATTCCATAGGAGAAACTGTGGATGTCGAGCAGATTCTAACCCCTATTTATAACCTGAAAGCTGGGGAAAAGGAGGAGAATTGATATGGCTAGAAGTTTATCAGCGCTTGACAGAAAAATCGATGCTTTGCAGACAAGGCAGCAACGCTTATATACAGAAGCGAGAAATGCAAGAATAAATCAAGCCAAGAAGATGTTCCTCAACGCCAAATGGGAGCTGGATGAGGACTTGAAGCTGCACGTAACGGACATGAAGCTGGCTAAAGCCCTCTGTGTGCTTGAAGAAGAGATCGGAGACGATTTCGGATTTGGTGATAAGGAGCCGTGGAGTCTTCTACACTCTTTCTATTTTTCCACTGATCTGGAAGACGAAAACGATCAGAAAATCACCGGTGAAATGTCTTGTGAGCTGGATGATGGCTTATCGGGGCAAATGGGTACAATGGCTCCTCTCCTTGTGGCCCGGCCGGTTCTTGAGAAGTTGGTGTCTCACTTCAAGAATCTGAAAATGGATCTACCAAACATCTCCTGGCGCATAGCGGAAGCGCAGCTAGAACTAGCCAACCTGCTTGCGCTCATAACGAAGTATAACAAATATAAACGTAAGGAGAAGTAACATGGGACGGGCTCTTGAAGAACTCAAACATTTAGAAAGAAGGAAAGCCGAGCTTGAACAAAAGCTCAGGACTGTGAAGGGTCAGATAGAAGAAACAAGGATGGAAATGGGTGAAAAAGACATTCCAGAGCTGACCCGTATACTCGAAGAAACCACCTGGAGTCTTGACGCTGAGCGCTTCGTACGAAACTGTGACAAAGATATCGCTAGAGCAACAACGCTTAGTGAGGATAGTCTAGGCGACGCGATGTCAAGCCTTCTGGAAGGATGTTACGACGAGGTTGTAAGTGATTGGTCTATGAATAAAGAAGAGGGGGTTGAATTTGAAATAGGTGATGCCCCAACTCTGGGTTTTGACTGCGAGGATTTTGGATTTGATATCAACGATTTGACTAGTATTATGTATGCTCTTGACGTGCTAGCTGAGCTTAAATTGAACGTCACATTCGGTGCTGACACAAAAGAAAGCATGCTCTCGCAGCTGGATGACATAAGAAAAGGAATCAATCGGATCATCAGAATAGTACGGTCAGGTAAATTCTTCAGGAGAAACAGACGAGGGAGATAGCATGGACTCTAAATTACGGGAAACGCTTCTAGGCTGTATTGAAGATGCGATCCCAAAGACTTTGAGTGGCTATCCTATTGGATATGTTTGCTACTCTTTTTTATCTGGTTCCAGAGCTTACGGAATTCATGATGAGGACAGTGATTACGACGTAGTTTGTGTTTTTGTAGCACCGCGTCGTTTTTATCTAGGACTCAATCTACATGAAATTCCTCAAGCCATTGAACTCAAAGAAGTCACGTTTATCTACGAAGAGAAGGAATGTTTGGCTGGAATACGGTATTACGAGCTCAAACATTTCATCAGACTAGCTCTAAAGAACAATCCTAGCATCCTAGAAGGACTTTGGATCGACGATCTCGATATTATCCATCATGGACACGCATTTCAAGATTTTCGTCGAGCCAGGACGTTATTTATCTCTTCCGAGAAAATTTTTAAGGCTTATACCGGCTACGCCTATGATCAAATGAAAAAGATGACGTCGCCAGATGGGCCTACCGGAAGAATGGGTGCAAAAAGGAAAGAATTGCTCGAACGGTTCGGGTATGACACCAAAAACGCCAGCCATTTGATCAGAATGCTCTATACGGCGATTGATCTCGCCAAAAATAATGAAATCCGAGTAAAAATGCCTGAACACGTAGACATGCTTAAAGAGATAAAACAAGGCAAATTTGCTCTCGATGAGGTGCTTTTTATGGCTGCCGATTTGGGCGATTTGGCAGAAAGGACAATGCTTGAACGAGAAACGGCTGGAAAAGTTCTAAAATCCGACAACGAGGCGATCGATGATATTCTGGTAAAGAGGCTGTGGGAGGCTCTTACTTAGGAGGGTGCTGTGTACATTAAAGACTCCAAAGGACATGATTACGTAAATATAGAAGTAAAGGACGGCAAAATTATCAGCATCGACGTTGGTGATTTTCATGAGGGCGGCTTGCTATGGCATGCTAATTGGGAAACCAGTCCTAGTAGCAAAATCAAGTACATGCAATTCAACGTTGCGGAAAAATGGCCCAATATTTATGAGCAGGTTAGGGAAAATTGTCCTTCGGAGAATCTACCGCCCCTCAATGAAACAAAGAGAATGCTCCTTGATAGAGATCTCAAGCGAGTAAACGAACATATTAAAGCAAAAGAGAAAGAATTACATGAACTTGTAGTTAAACGCTCTAAGATTAGAAACGAAATTGTTGAGGTAGGTAAATGAAACTTCATGCAGCCATCAACGGAAAACATACCCCAGCTGGAGTTCCCTTTTATAGTATGATTGAAATGTCCGTAGCTTCTGGACTACCTATTTATACCGGCGGCGGAGCTGACATCATCTTCAACTGGGGAGGTAGTGGATTTAAAACTCCCAAAGACGCCATTGTGCTGAATAAAAACCCGATCTTTGGCAAGTATGATCAAGCTCAGGCTATGTTCAGCGCAGGAATTAAGATACCTCGCCCCTATCCCAACCTCAAAAGTGTGCCTAAATTCCCGGTGATTCGTAAGCCTCGTGATTCTTATGGCGGGCACGGAATCAGGATGGTAGAAGAACATGATTTCTCCGTGGAAAATTCAGACTTCTGGTATCAAGATTTTGTTGATAAAGAATCCGAGTACCGAGTCTATTTCTTCGACGGACGCATCACCTTGGTAGAGGAAAAGATGGTAAGAGACAGATCCAAGGTAGTCTGGGGCAGCGAGGACAATGCCTTTAGCTGGGAAAGAAGAGCCCATCTGGAAAAAAACGAAGAAATAGCCAACATGGTTCTCTCCGGTGCAAAGCTTGTTCGTATAGACTGGGGTGCGGCCGATCTGCTTGAGGATGAATCGGGCGGATTCTGGATCTGCGAAATCAATTCCAGACCGACCTGCTGGGGCGGTAAAAGACCTAAACTGAAATATAAGAAGGATGGTCACGGCAGATATTTCTCAAGCCAGACCCCGGATTCCACTGCTGTTATGTGGGCTGAGCAGATGAACAAATTCATAAAGGAACAGCAGGCATAAAGGAGTAGATTCTATGATTGTCAATTTAGACAAGAATAGGAAGCGTGATCCATTTTCCTTCGCCAACATCAATCTTCTGGGTAAATGCAATGTTCGCTGCTATTTCTGCCTTGGCGAAGACATCCGAGAATTACTAAGCCAACACAATCAGCTGAAGACCCCGTTCACTCAGTGGAAAAACTTCGACGAATTCATCGCCAGATGCAGAAAGTATGATATTAAAAAGATCTACGTGACCGGGCAGAACACCGATAGCCTGCTTTACGAGTATCTGGATGAATTGGTGGAATACCTACACAAGGAAGGCTTCGGAGTCGGGCTTAGAACCAATGGGTATATGGCGCCATACTGGATGGACACGATTAACAAATGTGATTTATCCGTTGGCTATTCCATTCATTCGCTTACTCCATTAGTCAACAAAATGATTTTGGGTGTGGACGGGGTGCCTGAGTGGGACAAAATAATACCAGCTACCAAGAACTGTCGAGTTCAAATTGTCGTAACTCGGTGTAACCGGCACGAAGTTCTTCCACTCATTCGGAAAATCGCCGAGTTCAAGAATGTTAAATACATACAATTAAGACGAGTGAGTACGGAAACACGGGTAGATATATTGATGCCCGACATGGTGGCTTATGAACAAACCTACACTTTGATTAGAGAAGCATTTCCATTGAAGGGTAGGCTCTGGCAAGATGCTGAGATCTACGAGATCGCCGGTAAAGACGTGTGCATGTGGAGAACCGTGAAAACATCGGTGAACTCCATCAATTATTTCACTGATGGTACTCTTTCCGACGAATACTTCATTGTTGAAGGTTATCTTCGCCATCATATTAGAGAGGTTTGATATGGAAAAGAAACTCATGAAAAAACTTCGTCTTATCATCGGCTGTAGAGCTCGTATTCTGACCCTCACAGAAATGCCAAAACGAACAGGGCCCGACTTTTATAGTAATGAGGAGTCGTGGCGCAAAGAATATGGCGGCCGGGAAGTTTTGATACTAAAAAGAAATGCCGCTTCTTTTTCCGTCATGCTTCTTGGTGAAGGAGTAAAAAAGCTTAAAAAGAAAGATCCTAAAACAACTGAAGGTTCAATGGCCTGGGTACCCGAAGACAACATGGTACTCGTTGACCGTAACTTTGAGGACAACCTGGACTTCATCGATTGGTATCAGGAAAATGAAGAGAACTTTTGTGGAGATTGCGGGATATGGCGAAAAGACAAAGATCCCTGCCCAAACGAAGATTGCCCAGGCAACCACGAAGAAGACTACGAGGAGGATAGTGAATGAGGTGGCTATCTCCATGGATTCATACTACGGACATATGTAATTTGAAATGCACCTATTGCTATGTGACCGGAAAAAACACTATGGAACAGCCGGTTTACGATGCGCTTGAGAAGCTAATACTCAATTCAGGGGCTGATCTTTTTAAATTACGCTTCGCTGGCGGCGAACCTCTGATCGTCTTTAACAAATGGCGAAAATTCGCAGAGAAAATGCTGAACCATCCTCAAACCAGAATAGAAATATTGACGAATCTCAGACAAATACCAAAGGGCTTTGTTTCGTTTGCTCAGAAGAAAAATGTCAACATATCCGTTTCAATCGATGCTGGATTTAAGAACAAGGTGCTTGATTCAACAATAGTCCAACACATGGAGAGAATAAAAAACCCTTATTGGGTAATGACCACTTTGACTGAAGACAATCTTGTCGGCATAATGAGGCTTGCTAACTTTATCGGTGCTAAAAAATATGGTTGGGCAATCTCCACCGATTATTTTTGGAAGGGAGAACCGTCCTTCGAAAAGCTTACAGCTTCAATGGTTGCGGTTATCCAGATATTAAAACGGTATAGATATAATTTTGACAATTTCATGTTCAATAACATGGATTTCAGCACTTCGAATGCGAGAGGGAGCGGCTGTTGTGCTGGTAACGAAATGTTCTCCGTCTATTGCGATGGAAGTATCTGTCAATGCCAAACCTTAAACAAGCAAGAAAAAATCGGTGATGTCTTTCATGGCTACAAACGAACCCAAAGAAAAACCAATGAAATATGCACCAAATGCTCTATCAGAGATTATTGCTCTTGCTGGTGCCCACTGTATCATAAGCCAGGAAATCGTATTTGTGACTTGATGAAATTCGTAGCATACGAAATCTTAGTAGAAAAGGAGATTTAATCATGCCTAGTGATTGTGGTAATGCATGCGCGTGTGATTGTGGAACCAGGGTAATAACCCCCAAAGAGATCAAAAAGAAGTTCGATCGGTTGGAATCCGACATATCCAGCCTCAGAGATGAAAACCTCGAGCTGAAGCGACAACTTGAAAAATATAAGGACATCGCCGTTGTCGTCGACGAGCTGGAGAAAAAGAAGGGTATAAACAAAGGGCCTAGACGCATCAAGTAGGAGGAAGCCATGACTTATATGCAAAGGAAGAGAATGAAGCTCATAGCTCTAGCTGTGGGAATATTATGCCTATGGCTTTATTTACTGTTCGCCATGAACTCCTGCGCTGCGGCTCCCACGCATAAAGAGACTTGCGATTCTTTCGTAGGTAAAGATTATTACGACATAGACGGGGAGCTGGGCATCATGATTTTCACCGATTTCAAAGGCGACGACATGATCCGGGCTTACAAGAAGAAGGATTGCACAACCTTCCTCCACATCGATCGGAAAAACATCATTACAAGTTACGAAACCAAAGGGAAATGCGAGTAGCGTATGAAACTTCTTATAAATCTACAAGATGTGTTCTGGAAAGCCTATAGAAGATGTGCTATACTACTTATCCATATAAAGTGGTCAGCATGGAATCCGTGGGCTGTAGGTGCGATGAATCTAGCGTGGAGCAAATACGTCAAGACCCCAATGTACGAAGGTAGGGTTGAAGTAGATAGGGAATTTGCTACCAACCAGCCTAATTACAAAGGGAATTTTCCTTTTGAAGCATTCATTAACTATAAGGAGTTCGACTTTTTCTACAAGCAAAGAACCTGGCTTGACCGAATTCGTCTATTCGTCGCACCGTTCTCTTTTGGCGACCGATTTCGTATACCATTGTGGCGAATGTGGCTGTGGTGGTTTGGCATCGACGAAAAAGATCTAATTTAGGAGGAAACAATGGCTAGAAAGAAAAAGCAGTATAAATTAGTTAGAATCGAAATGGTTGTCGTCGCCGAAGCCGAAGAGCTGGACAACTTCGAAGATGATCCAGGCCATTATATGGAAAGGTTGCTTGGTGGAGGTGCAATCGGAAAACAGAAAAACGAACTGATACACGGCGTTGTGGACGCGAAGATAAAAGCTTCCAAGAATATACCCGACGTGTTTGACGAGTATCCACTCTACGACGACGGAGAAACCTATCATAGTATATAGGGGGCTACCATGGGAATTCTATGGTTTGCATTAATCATTCCAATATTGCTTTGCATTTATCTTTTACTCTGCCACCGCAAAGCAACCACTTGGTGGGAAATGGCCATACCATTTGGTACAGCAATGCTTACAATAGTCATTTGTCAAGCCATTGCTGTCTCCTCAGCCACGAGTGATTTTGAATACTGGGGACATATGGCAGTTAAGGCTGTACATGAAGAGCCCTTCTCCTACGATGATGAGTGAAGTGAAACCTATGTCTGCGGGACAGACAAAGATGGCAACGCTCAATATTGTACTCGCTATTATCATTGTGTTGAATGGTCAAACCGGGAATGCTCCCTAGTAAATGATAAAGGGGGTAAATACGGTATAAGCTACGAAGAGTATCAACGCATTGAAAAAGCGTGGCAGATGAACAAGTACGGCAATGAAAAGATCGTGACCAGAGCCGGCGGCTACACAACAGTAGGCGATAAATACAATAGAGCTGGGCACGGTACTCGTCACTGGCTTTACTGGAATGACAACTGGAGGGTTGGCATTCCTATCGTTGAGGGGTATACCTATGAAAATAGGCTACAAGCTGCCCAAACGACCTTTCATTGGAGGGAAATTACCGAAAAAGAGAAAGCTGAATTCAAACTGTTTGAATATCCGAGGGTTGAGAACTATACAGTAGCGTCTATTCTCACTCAAGGGCCCGGTTATGTTGCTGCCGACCAATATTTGAGGTATATGAACGGTTGGCTCAATACAACCCAAGCTGGCTACAAGAAAGTAAGAATTTGGATCCTGGTTTTTGTGGATCAACCCGAAAAAGCCGGCGAAATGCAAGAAATGTACTGGAAAAGAGGCAACAAGAACGAATTTACTGTAATGTTCGGCATTAACAAAGAGGGGGACGTACAATGGCATAGGATTATGTCTTGGACTAAGAAGGAAGCGGTCAAAATCGAAGTCCGGGACGAAATCAACATGAATATGACTGGAAAACTGGATCAGGAAGCGATGGTTAAATTCTCAAAGTTCCTGGGCGACAAAATTCATCATGGATACGTCAAACCAGACTTTAGAGAATATAACTACCTTACTGTAGAGCCTGGCATGATTGGTATAATCGTCACTTTCATCATTGTTTTGCTGGTTTCCATCGGGGTGGGAATTTTTATCGTGAAAAACGATATTGACAATCCTGACTGTGAAGAACCGGAAAAGGATGAAAAGCCAGCACATTTCAGAGAAATCCAGCCATCTCGATTTATTAGCAACATAAAACCGCCTCCCACAAGACCTAGGCCAACAAGAAAGCCTGGAGGACAGAGACCAACAAGGAGACCATAGTAAACATGCAAAGAGGTCGTAAAAAAGCAGTATTTTGTGAAGAATGTGACCATTTCGCTCCGCGAATGCATATTCTTGGGCGAGAAACATGCTGGGACGCATCAAATACTAAGATGCATCCCATTTTCAGGAACGGGGCGAGATTCTTTTCCACTCCACGGGCAAAAAATGCCTATAATGACTGTCCATACTTCACGCCTGTGAAAAAAGCAACAAAATCTAAAAAATGGCTAATAATAGCAGCACCTATTGCTGTATTACTGGTGGTGGGTGTTGTGTTTGTAACAGTAATGTACATATTATAGGAGGAACAGTTATGGGATTTCTACTTTTCGCGTTTTTGGCAATTTTATTCATTATTTGGGGTAATCTAGGCGACAAAGAATACAACGTGAAGAGGGCCATCAAGCCCTGTCTGGCCGGCTCAGCAATGGCCATGGTGTTTTACATAGTTATTGCTACTGCGCTATACCTCACCTCTTTTGATAGTTACGCAAAAGCAAGAGCCACCTATGATAAAGTGGGTGCCCAATATGGTCAAGCGGTCACCATTTACGCTAATAAGGCCACCATTGACGTCCGGAAGGTCGGTGATACCTACACAGATCTCCGCTTTCAGGGTTATCAGGAATCAATGAGTAAACTGATCATCGATTTGAGGGATACAATCTCTAGATATAATGCCAGTGTCATTGAAAAGCGCGTCTGGGCGAAAAGCTTCTTCTTTGGATGGTATATCGTGGAAGCCGACCCTGACATGAAACTCATTGATATCATAAATACCATACCTGAGCAGAAATAGGGGGATTTATGCCAAATGTGAATTATGGTATATCGCTGAAAAAGTGTTATTTCTGTGGAAACGAGTATACCATCGAATTTCAGGAGCATTACACGTTCTGCCCGAATTGCACAGCTATCTATAGTTTCATGATGCTGTGGGACGCGTGTGGGCATGTTGCGGACGCTCCTGTAATACTTCGGTACCCATGGTTTGATGACAAATTGGATAAACCCTTCATTTATGCAGCTCTGCTGGATGATCAATATCCTTACAGATGCTCAGAATGCGATAAAGTAATAGTCGCGGACGGATGGGAGGAAGACAATGTTGGGAAAAAAGCTTAAATATTTCGCCGCATTCGTTGGTGCTGTCATCATAGCATTATTAAGTGGCAGCGTAGGAGCATATGCTTTCGTTACTGTAGGAGCATTACTCTTACCAGCTTTTATAGCATCAATAGTCTCAAGCACAGTATTCGCGGTTTGTGCTATAATATGCATAGCAAGTATTGTTGCAGCTTCATACTTTAAAGAGCGAATGCGGGACGCAAAATCTCAAAGAAAGTCACAAAAAGACCTTATTTTTCGAGTTGACGCTACGGCGTGATCTATCGTGGTCGAAGGCTCGGAATGGGAGAATTATAAAAATGGAAATCGACAAAATGTCATCCTTCATTTTGGGAATTGTAATTCAGCTATTTATTTGGCTTTTGTCGTGGATGACTGGAATCTGGCCTTGATAAGGAGAGTTGCATGGCTGTAGTAACACTATTAATTCTAAGCGACTTTGGGCAGCTAAAAGTGATGGATCTCTCTCTTGATTTAGAGCAGGATAAGGCTAGACTTCAGGTTTACAATACTACACACAAGGTAGTGGCTTTTGACATTACGGCGTGGATGTGGCAAACTGGTGGTGCATGGAAGTTTGGCTGGAGTATAGAAAAGCTGAACAATATGCGAACAACAGTACAGCTTGAAGAAAAGTTGAAGTATGAAGTACAAAAATTACTTTTACCATATTTCGGGAATGGAAAATGATGAATTGGCTTCAATCGGAACAGCTGCGCTTTTATACAATCAAGAGAATGGGTATCAACGTCTTGACTGGGGAGTGTTCCATACTATTAGGTTCTTTCGTACCCTACCTCTCAAGCATAATCTGTAAAGTAAGATTCTGTGCTGCTGGTTTTGGAGCCGTCACTTTTAACGTTACGTTCTCGCCACTGGACTCTAGCTGTAGTATTCCAGAGGCGACAGAATCACAACTAAGAATAATGGTATTAAGAGTAATAGGGCCTTGGTTTGACAAGTTGGAAATTTGCCCAACAGCAGGAGTAATAATATGAATACTTATTTATGGCTATGCCAAAACAGTAAGTTCGTAGGCGATCTTATTTTCTTAATCTGTCTTTTTGGAGATCGTTTATGCTGGGGATGAGAGTCTGCGAAGAGTGCCATGAGAAAGATAGAGCAATGACGAAATGTAGCCTCATACTTCGCGACCATCACTTCCTAAGCAGCAATAGTGACTGTCAGATATGTGGCAAAAAAGCAATAATGGTATGCCACTGTAACAAATACCGAAAGAAATTCACATTTGGAGATGTAGATGTACGTGTGTCAAGAATGCCATGATCGTGACAAACTGTGGACTAAATGCCAGTTTGGATATTTTTATCATTCGGAATGGAAGTACACAAAGTGTGAGATCTGTGGAAAGCACCCTGAAATGGCTTTCCCTCACTGTAAATGTTATGATACGCATAAAAAAGTCAATAAGGAGGGACGTGCATGAAAATAACTGAGGGAGATGTGGAATTCAAAAGGTATTTAGTTAGTTTAGGCACAACTGCCTGCTACTTCGGAGGTGATCCGGAGTTTTTTATTGGAGATCCGAATGGGGGCATCCTCAATTCGGACAAGTTTTTTCCTGGTAAGGACAAGCCTATCCAAGTAATGAGATCAGGCGAAAGCACCCCCATCGGTAAAGTTTATTTCGATGGCATCCAAGCTGAGCTTGGCTTTTCTCATTCTACCTGCCGTGAAACGGTGATAGCCAGGATCGCTTTGGCGCTTGCTACTGCACAAAGCAAAATCGCAGAAAACAAAATTGTGCTCAAACCAGCAGCGCGTGTTAGAAAAGCCATCATCGATCAAGCCGATCCGCAAGCCAGGATCTTCGGCTGTGCTCCTGATTTCAACGCTTACACTAGGAGCGTGAACACTCCTCCGATGGACGCATCAAGGCATCTTTATAGGTATGCCGGAGGCCATGTTCATATTGGCACATCAAGCTATGGAAAGCTTGACAGTGCGGCGATGAAAGACCCTGAGAATCATTTAGCATTTGTAAAAGCGTTCGATTTGATTGTGTCTCTTCCCCTGTTGGCTCTCGACAATGCCCCTGGATCAAAGCTGCGAAGAACAAAATATGGAAAAGCCGGATGCTTCAGACCGACTCCTTATGGTCTTGAATACAGAACGCCTAGTTGCTGGTGGCTACAATCCCCGATCTCAGCTTCTTTGATATTCGGTTTCATGAGGTTGAGTTGGACTCTTTCTTGCAATAAAGCATTCGATAAGTTTATGCAGATTACTAAACTGGAAGAGGGGGATATCAGAGGAATCGTGGATGAAGGAGATCTGAAAGAAGCTGCCAAAGTATGGGACAAAATCAGGCCATACGTTGCAGTCATGGGCAATGCCTTCTCAAACCCAGTACACTACACCAGCTTCTCGCCATGGAAGGTCAAACCTAACGGCTTCATTGAGCGCAATATGTATAACAAAGAAGAAGTAGAAACCCTGGCTACCATTGAAAAGAAGGTTGCTGAGGGAGAAGATCCGATTGCTTTTTCAGCCATGCCTCTGATGCTCTATGAGTACATGGTTAAGAACGGCACCGAGGGAGTAATCGGCGATCTCAATCACGAATGGAATCTCAGAAACTCACTGGGTATAAGAACACACGGGATTTATAGCGGGTCTATGTATAAGATGACCAACGGCAAAGAGCATGCGGCACTACAAGCACCATTGAAAGTTCAACAGGACTTCTTTAAGTTTCAAAAATCAATGCTCAAGGAACTCTACTAGGAGGGAATTATGGTTAAGAGAGAGATTACCTGTCTAATTTCGGACGACAAGAGGATTTTCAAAATTGGAGCGGTTGATTCCGGGCGCATGACCAAATCAATCGTGCTCAGAACCACTCCGATTACCAACGTTTCTACCGAACCTCTGAGCTATGTGGTAAAGATGGAATCGGAAACAAAGAAGATTCATCATGCCGTCATTCCTCAAAAGAATGTTTGCTATCTTGAATACGTGGACATTGAAACGGAGAAGGAGGAGAAACCTCTTGAACTACATGCTGCGGCATCTGCTGGAGAACCTAATGGGGAAGCATAAGAGCAAAACCATCATCGTGTTAGGCATGGGTCTTTATCCCTTTTTATTCTGGGAAGTCGAAGGGTACAGAATTTCTACAAGCCTTAAACCGCTTGTCCAAAACCCTGGCTCAGTAAAGCTGGTGGTCTTTACTGGCGGGGAGGATCTTCATCCAGAACTATATGGTGGAAAAGATCGTGGCATATCATTCTATAATGCCCGCAGGGACAAAATGGAAGTTGAAATCTTTGAGGCATGCAAGAAGCACAAGATAAAAATGGTGGGTATATGCAGAGGATTACAGCTTCTAAACGTCATGGCTGGAGGTAAGCTCTGGCAACATGTGAACAGACATACCCCGGTGCTGCATGAAGTTTATGCCCCGATAGTCGGTACCACTATTGACGTAAACAGCTATCATCACCAAATGGTAGCGCTACCAAGCGGCTCAATACCGCTTCTATGGACGCAACCAAAGATTGCTAACTTTTACTTTGACTATGCGTGCAAAATCCACACAGACGTGGATATGGAAGTAGAGTCTGCTGTATACCCTGAGATAAATGCTTTTGGTGTTCAATACCATCCAGAGGACATGGTCATGGGTTCAGCCGGCCACAAATTCTTTCTAAACATGGTCAACAACTTTCTTTCTATGGATGTAGAACAATTTGCTACGGCTTATGGGGGACAAGATGGAAGAGCGCAAACAGCGTAAGAACGATGAAGAATTTATGCCCGATCTTCAAGTCGCTAAAGAGGTAGGGCCACTGGATTCAAACTACCCTCTAATGAAAGAATTCAGAGAGAAAGCAGCCGGTACTTTTAAACACACCCAGACTCTATTAAGTATGGTTGAAAACGTCTGTGCAGCGATTGACATGGATCCAGAAGTTATGAAGCTAGCCGCCACTTATCATGATATAGGAAAAACCTGGGCGCCGCAAGCGTTTATTGAAAACCAGGCCGGCGACAACATCCATTTGAAAATGGATCCTTACGTCAGCTATACAATGATCACCAGACACGTCTCTGATTCAGTGGTTATCTTATTGAATAACAATTTTCCACGCAACGTCATGAAGATCGTGAGCCAGCATCATGGTACATGTATCCTACGCTCGATGTATGAAAAAGCTAAGGAAATAAATCCCGAAGTCAATGAGGATGATTTCCGCTATCATACTGGGAAACCTGACTCAGTAGAATCGATGATCCTAATGCTGTGTGATCATATGGAAGCAACATCTAGATCTATTTATGTAGAGCAGAAGAAAGGTGATGTTGACCCGGCCGATCTGGTCATAAACATGCTCCATAAACTACAGGATGATGGACAATTCGATGACGTTCATATTCTTCTTGGGACTTTGAAAAAGATACAACGAGCAGTCATTGCCGACGTGGCCAGCAGCTTTCAAAAGCGAATAGCCTACAAAGAAGACGAAGAGTTGACAAAAAAGAGGTAATCAATGGGACACCCAGGACATCCGGAATTTGTCAAGACCCCGCCATTGGAGGTCGCAATCAAACCCGATGAGCTTAGACAGTATTATGAAAATAAAGCGTGCTGCTTTGCTGGGTATGAAGGAGATCATTGGGTTGATCTGATTGCATGCCAGAACTGGCCGGATATGCCTTATTACGCCGGCTATTATAGTTCTTTTTCTAGGGATCATCTAAGCGATCCCCAATTTGCAGAACAACTTGTGATGTTGGAAGGTATGGTGGTGGATGTCAAAGACATACCAGAGCTTGAGAGCGGACAATCCATCGTCTTGATACACAGAGACATTACTATGACGAACTACGGTAAAATAGAGGAGTTCACATCGGTCATCGAAGCTCTTTATCATGATCCAGAACTTGAAGGAGACTTTGATGAGATGACCGTGCTGATAGGTCGAATGAAGGGAGTAAAGTGGAGGGAACAATTGATCAGACAAACCACTCATTGGGCCGCAGTGTTTGAAAAACAAAGAGTAGATCGCAGAATGCTAAGGATGTCGGACGAGGTGATAGAAGCCGATGGCTGAACCGGAAAAATTTCTCATTGTAAACGATGACGATATACCTCTGATAATCGTGAAGAATAAAGAGGAGCTACACAATGGCCCTGATGGACAACCTTACAAACATAGGGCTGTTCACATTTTGGTCGAAGTTTATGGTGGGAAGTGCGTCATCCAGAAAAAAGCCCCAGGCACAGAGAATGCTGGTAAATGGAGTTCTGCCGCCTCCGGACATGTTAGAGCCGATGAGAGTTACGAATGCGCCGCAATGAGGGAGCTGCAAGAAGAAATAGGATTAGATGCTCAGCTGATAGATCTATTTGAGATAGCCAAATTCAGACCGTGTAAAGAAAATGGTAATGAATTTGTAACGGTCTTTGGTTATCTAATGGATCCAACGATAGAGGAAATAAAAATGGATCGAGAAGAAGTTTCTGCCGTGGCTATCATCAAAATGGGCCCACTCATTGTGGATATTCACAAGAACCCTGACAAATACTCAAAGCCATTTATAATGGCGATGGACAAATTAATCGAGATGGGAGGCGGAGTATGACTTGGAATGGTACCAAACCAGACGTAGTAAAGTGCGTTAAGGAAGCAAGGGAGAAATACAGTAAGCGCAATATCTATTGCTTGGTAGTAGATGAAGAAGATTTCTATGCCGGCACCGCCAAGTACGATGTTGATAAGCTTCTTGCTAGTTCAGAAGACTGGGATCTAAGTGTAGAAAACTACGATGACATTAAGGCGTATCATGGGTTCGTATTGGACATCAAGAATCTGCCTGATGAATTGAAGGCGGGCCTAATGAAGGACAGAAGTATTCTAGTCTTCAGAGAATACAGCTACGGACAGATGGTTGAAGTAACCGAACTTGAAACTATTGCAGAAGCTATGGACAGAATAGAAAGAGAAATTGCCGATGACCAAGCGGATATAGATGAATATCTTATTCTAGTTGGGCAGGTGTGCGAGTTATCCCTTTCTTTCAAAGAAGCTTCCAGCAATGTGCTTATAGAAAGAGAAGTATATGGGGATTAGTAAATGGCTAAGAGGAAAACGCGAGTGAAAATATCTATAAAAGAAGGAAGCACAATCGTTAAGGAATTTGAAGGCAGGTATCTAGGGCTAGTAGATGAGGATGAATGGAAATGGCTTATTAATAAGCCCGACATTGCTCACAAAGCCTTCACCTCTGAGTCTAAGCCTATACAAAACAGCCACAACTCTATCGGTAAAAGAGGTCTGTTTGCTTCAACAACATATCAAAATGCATATAGCCGGGTTCTTTTCTTGACGCCCGTTATCAAATATACCGTAATCATCAACAATGCTTTGATGATAACTTGTAAAGACAACAGAGAATACATAGCGGAGGAAGCCACAAAGTGAAAGATGCCCTTGAAATAAAATGGAAAGAGCATTCCTATCTGCTAAAATTAGGTACTATAGTTCTGCTAGACAGACCTATGCCGGAAATACGCAACTTTAATTTTGAAGGTAAAAATGTAGTGCAAGAGACGAGCGTATTTGCAGGCATGATTATAGACGTTAACGCCTCGAACAATCAAGTATGGCTATATTGTGCTGCTTACTCTAAAGAAAGAGCGGTCATAGATAGCTTTGCAAGACACGGCGTGACTTTAATGTTTGAACGCAGTGATAAATGGCTAGTCACGCCAAGCATGGTAGCAGACATGCTTCGGCTTAAACCCATCAAATTGATTGATAGCAATGGCGAGCACGTCCGAGACCTGGTTCCTGACAACTATTTCAATTTCAGGATACACTTGGATATAATCAAGAAGGCTCTACCAATGGTGGGCTCAGACGAAAGAATAATGAATTTCTTTGAATGGCAGACACGCATATTTAAGATAATGCTAAGCATCAACGGCGTGCTAGATCCGAAGACTGATTCTGCGCTCTCAAAGAGGCAGTTTCCTATAGCAGAAGACATATCTGATTTCCAGAAACAAATAGCAGCAATCAAAGCTTCAGAGAAGTTCATTCCGAAAAAGAAACCATCGGCTAAAGCTAAAAGCGGTGGAGTGGCATATACTACTTCAAGTGTTGGCTTTAGCAGTAGATATGCCTACACGCCGAGAATAACAGCTAACAACAGTAATGCTGTAACATTAAACCGCATACCATACACAAGGAACGAAAGTATTACTGCGGCGGCAGTGAATGGTAGATACACCACCGGTCATGTAGGAGGGTTCGACGCAGTAGATATAAATCCTGAACTCTTTGTAACCGACCCTGGACATAATAGAATGGAGGTTTATCTCGAACAAAGGTCAGACAGACCTGCGGTAGACACCCTTTCGATTTGGGGTAGTATACTTTGCATAGCGGGTACGCCGTGTATAATCATGATCGATCCTCACTGGAACCTAAGTAGTACATTGGATCGCGCAGTCTATTCTGTAGAAGTGTATGCAGATGGCCAAACTCTTAGACTGAGAGGATTACCGATAGATGAAATAAACGACGCGGCATCCTCTGTCTATCAACTCATAGGTATTAAATGGCCAAACAGATTGAATCAGTCGCAGCAAGCAATTCAAACTACTCAACCTACGTACGGAACTGATCTACCGGTAATTAAGCTAAGAGACAATTTGGTCAAACTGACTAATGGAGCTACACTTCTGATAGAAATTGGTGGAATCAACAGCTCCATGGCTAACGGCTTGGGACAGCCTGGTAGTAATATAGTACTCATAAATGATCTTGGCAGAGCACACGAAGTCTCATATCTAGTGGTTGATAATTCATTCCTCGGCAACGAATACTGTAGAAGTAATCACACAAAATACTACAGAGTATCGTTTACCTCACACGGTGATGTGCTGGCTCTAGATACTGTTTATTACATAGAATATAGCTCCAGCAATAGGGAAGAACTCATTGAATACCTTGTTGCAAACCATCGATTTCCACGACAAGAACCCGAAGAAGTAGCGACAGCTTATGATCCTTCACGGGAGCCCGTCTCTGAATCAACAAGAAGCAGAGCTGGTGAAATAGAATTTACATTATGTGATAGTGTACTTGCGTTTTCCATCATTCAAAAAACCATGTTGGTAGACTTCGATCATATGCCACCTTTAGCGGCATCAAAAATCACCGCATTTGGCACTATTTTCGCGGTGAAAAATAGAGAGACAGATAGAATTGAAAGTAAATGGCAGGTTGTGGCCAATGACGATGAACACAATTGGACAATGACATTCAAATCAGAGTATAGGAATCCAGATTTAAATGGCGCTACGTTATGTTTGAGGAAGCTATCCGAAAACGAGGCTACTTCAGGCCGCAGATATAGGTCAGAACCAGATCGCCGGCCTAGACACGAAGCAAGAGGCGGTATTGTGATACCAGAACCAAGGTTTGTTGAACCTCCCACGATTGGCGCCCAGCCGGCTGAAATCACGCCATTGAGTGTGACCGAATCTTTTAATTATGTAATACAATCTACTCCTAGATGGAGCCAAGAAATGTACATAAATGGTAACTGGCCAAGCGAGCCACTTTCTAATGAACCAGTACAAAATGCTGCTAGCTTCTGGTCACAAAACCAACAGATCTCAACAGAACCCCAGCCAATTCCCACATCAGTGAATGGACAGGTTGGTGGTTATCAGTACAATATAAACTCAGATGACGTAGTCTTTGTTACCATCTCTGGCATAGATTATGAAATTTCTGTACGTGGATTTGGAATTACCAACGGTACTGGAAGTAGTGTAGGCGAAATCAGTGTGAGATACAGACTGTCTAGTAGCACATCTGATTATAGTGATCCATTTCAGACACGTTGGAATTCGATTGATGGTTGGTTTGTACCAACGACTGGTTTGAGATTGGTCGCAACTGCACGAGACCTAGCGAACTTTCTTGATGTGTTTTATGGTACCGGAGTCAGTACTCACGCCAGCCAACCTGTCGCAGCGATAGACACACTGACTTAAGGAGAGTTGATTAAATGATGCCGATATGGGAGCCTTTATCTAAAATAGTAATAACTGATAGCAACACTACCAATATAAGGCCTGGAGCAACTGGATTTGTTGTACTGCTTACCGACGATGCTATGGGCTTTAGAAGTTACTGGGGAATCGATCTAATATTAACCAGGAATGGCAAGAAAGGCCAAAGACATCTCTTTTACAGAAGAACCAGGATCAAAAAATTAGAGTATGCTGATCTCTTCAAACCAAGCGTCATCGAATTAATAAGCAAAGAGATGCTTTATGAAGAGGGCTTTGAGCCAAGACTTAACCGTAAGTTAGAATGTATTAAAATAGAAAAGGATCCTTACAAGTCCAAAAACATGTTAGATTGGGACGTGTGGGACTTCTTAGGTTGGATTACTGCTGCGTCACAGCTCTGTAGTCTTATGGTAGATCCAAAGCTGATAAAAAATCGTATCAGGACTGGGCTACCTACGGTAAGTAGGCCTAGTGTTGCTCCGATGGCTGTTGGCCCTGAAGGTATTGATATCTTAAACGTGAAAGCTGAAGAGTTGGTTGGGTTCTTTCTCTATATGCCGACCGATAAATCTGTTATGACTACACTAAAGAAAGCATTCAATGAAGAATCAGTGAGAACCGTTTTAATAGAAAAGATGAGAAGGGCTTTTGCTTATGGACAATCCATCTACACCGACATGAAAAATGAAACAGATCTGATTTACAGTAACTATCTATCGGATCTATCAAGATCTGTTACATATGAAACCAATCCGGATAAAAAGCTAGAAGATCAGAAAATGAAGAAAGATCCGTATGAGAAAGCAAAAAAGGTAGCTAAGAACACATGGAATCGGGTTGCGCAAAGATACATCAACAGAGATGCGGACTTTCGAATAGTAGCTCCGGAGCTTGAACCTATAAGAGTGGCGGAGCCAGGATTCATACATTCCGAGCCTATGACCGTTAGTTTAAACAATAATCAGCCTTCTCTAGCTGGTTTAGAGAACGATCCTCAGACGCAGTATTATATAAGAACTATTACACTCGGTAGTGGTTCGGTAACATTAAGCTCAGGAAGCGTTCCAGCAACACCGACGCCTACCAGAATAGTAGAGCTTGAACCACCCCCTCTAATTCATAGACCGATAGAACAACTGGAGGCAGAACCAGAAGATATTGAAGAAGAGTATATAGAAGAGGATTTAGAAGAGGACTCTGAATTTGACATAAGCCATGAGGTTGCAGAACTTTTAAAGACCATAGAGCGCCACAAGAAACATAGTGGAGGATCAAGTGCTGACAATCGCTAGAGGACAACCGATAGAAATATTAACCAGCTCTGCTACTGGTAGGTCACATCCTGTAGCGGGCGACAAAGGATTTATAAGTAATGCCTATCTTTGTCCTAATGAAAGATTCATAGTGTGCGATATTTACTTCTTTAGGTTTGGAAATGAAACTCGCACAAGATGTGAAAGGAGACTCTTTGTTATTGACCTAGGCATAAATTCTAATACGAAGAGCAACCTATTGGAAGGATGCACTAGATCGAAATTCTCCCTCATAACTGATAAACATGTCAATCTGGCTGCCACTTTCACCTATCTTCACAACGAAATCAGCTCACAGCGTATAGATTCACTGCCGAGAATGTTCAGTAATACCGGAATATTTAGAAGTCCGATAAGAAGATCGGTCACGAAGAGTATGGAAGCGGCTGTTAAAATACCATACGGAACTGTCAAGTATCCACTAATGCCAAAGGAGATAACAGATCCGAACATAGCTTTAGCTTTATTTAAATCTGTTCGCCCAGTCTTGAATGACTTGATCAGTGGTATAAATTCAATTAGATTGATTAGAGTTCACAACAGTCTGGTTGATGAGTTGAATAAGCTGATTTCCGGTAACTTCTTCTATGCATCTGTGCCGGATCATTTTAGTATGATAAGAACTCTCATTTACAACCCGGTGGATAAAATGCCATATGACAAACTGCTTGAGCATACCAGGAGAATACAGTCTATAACCGCCTTGGTTTCAAGAAAGTCCATGTATGAGGTAATAAACGATATCATGCTGAAACATAGACAAGAAAACACCACCACCTATTCAGCAATGACTTGGTCTATGTTAGGATTACTCTCCTGGTTCAATGAGGATGGACGTAACACCAAGGGGCCAATACCATTTATAGAAAACAATCTAAGTCATTTAATCTATGAGGTAATGTTTGCCAGCAGAACAGCTGAGGAAGTATCTGAATTCTTTCAAAGGCTGTTAAAAGAAGGGGGAGCTTTGTCTCTTTTCCCGAAGGATTTTTCAGCAGGATCTATGACAAACAGAATAATGGTAGCAAGAAGAGAAGGTGCAAATGACAGTGCGGCTCTAGCCCGCTTTTTAGAAAGAGACTTTTTTCGTTGAAAGGAGGGCCAAACGAAGTCTTGTATAGGTCAAATCTAGGTCACAAATCCCTTAGCAGGAGGTACGAGCATGTCTATGGACTCGAATGTGGTCGTCTGTCCTACAAACACGGATGCTCTAGTCGCACAGATTCAGCAGGTGCTTGGACAGCGCGGCCAGGTGTGTGAGAGACCACAGAGCACTCAGAAAGAATTAGACCTACTTACTGAAAATTTGACGGCAAAAATACGAGATGAGTTTAACCGGATCAGCGCGGCAGTGACTATAGAAGCAGCCCTGGACACTGTAGTTCTTGACAATGTTCTGTGGGTTACGTTCAGGAAGGACGCAGCAATGGCTTCTGTACGAGTACCTTTGCCCATCGTGAACAACAAGGGGCTTGAATTTATCATACACGGTGACGTAATCAGAGTCGTGTGTGATTATTGGCTGGAGTCTGAGCAAAAGAGGCTCCGCTATCATGACATGGTGGGGAGATTGTTTTGTGAGGACATTAATACCATCACGTCTATGACTACCGACGCCCCGATGATGCAAAAGATTATTCGCTCTCTTGCTTGGGGGCAAGCTATTTATATGACGTCGAGCTTGCAGAAGTTGGTTGATGGTGTAGTCAATCGGTTTCCCTTGCATGAAACTGACATGAATAGCTGGGCGATGAATCGGCGCATCATGATCATTGATCCAACATTCGAAGCCATCTCTGATCCAAACCAACGGCTCGAATACCAGGTGGAGAAGAACAAGAAGTACTATCGGCTGTATGGTTGGACGGCTATAGGACTATCCGATGGCGTCTTGGCCGACAAGAACTATCTACTCACCACCGATTTGCGTACGCTAGTGCCTTTCGGAATGTATCACAATCCTCAGAGAAATCTTTATTCCACTCTGAACATGAAGGGCGATGAGTTACCAAGAGTGCGCTCTGCCTCCATGCAAGCGTTGATGAAAAAGAACATCATTCGCAGAGGCTGGAACTTGGTGACCGCTATACTAGACACGCCGCTGAATTTCGAAGATCAAATCCTGGTCGATAAGCGGCATCTCGGTCTTTCTCACGCCATAAAGAGGCGCTTTGTTATTTATGGGAAGAACCTACGTGTAAAGAAAGGCGAAGAAGTCAAATTTGATCAGCTGCTCGGCTTCTCTGACGACGGGGCTGCTGTAAGAATGAACATCAAATGCGATGAGGCGAAGGTTTCTTCCATCCGAAAAGATACGATCAATCTAAATGGGCAACCTGTAGATACCATGGTCGTAGTAGTCAAGGGAAGAAGATTTTTACGCGACGGAACGAAGTTTTCCAATCAGCACGGCAATAAGGGCGTTGTTAGATTTATTAACCTTGGTCATGCTATTGATCCGAGAACTGGAAAAGAAGTTCCGATTGACGTAATGATCTCTGCCAGAAGTATCAACAAGAGACGAAACTTCGGGCAGATTCTGGAAGCGCTTACCAACAACATCATGCCTGGCAGCGAGTCCATTGTTATCGCTGACGATTATGTTGCTGAAAAAGAAATGATAGGTAAGAGCCTGGCAGCCAATGGATTCCCTGAAGATGGCACCTGGATGATCAATACCTACTGTGGAGAATATCAAGCCATAGTTGGTAAGATCTTTTGGGGCGTGGTAAAAGATCCGGAAGATCAGACCTGGACGGAAGAAAGAACAGAGCTAACAAACAACAGAGAGCTAAGAACATCTGGTCTTAAATTCAGCCATGTTGAAATGAAAGCTCTGGTGACCAGGTTTGGGCCAAACAACCCACTGGTGAATGAGGTGCTCTCTCATGTGCAGGGGGCAGAAATTTTACGCGACGAGATTAAGATTCTGAGATCCTTACTCGGCAGCGTTGATCCTCAATATCCAGTAGTGGAAGCGTCCAACGTTAAGTGTGTAGACATGAGAAAGGGCGTGTTCCATACACTCGATGCTATCAAAGGGACGGTTGTGGATGATGAATATTTACCTGAAGGCTTCGTTCTACATCTTCCATTCACGTTCCAAGTAAGTATCAACAAGAAAAAGCTGAATGAGTATACCATCAGTCCGGTTTATGATCCTTTGGAAGATCCTAATACGACAACATATCGGACTGATAGGGTCTTCATTCCAAATGCGCTGCTCAGAAGATGTTGGAGACATGGTTCTGGTAAATGGGGATTGAATACGCTTGGCATGTTCATAAATCGTATCATAGAAAACTGCCATCGATTCATCTTCGTAGACCGTCCGACCACGCTGCTCGGCTGCATAAGAGCTATCAATAACTACTTCAATGCAGTGGCGTCTGCTATGGGTACAAAGGTTGGAGAACTGAGCACTTATGGCATGTCAGTTCGCTATCCATATTCTGGTAGAGCCACCGCAGTTCTAGCTGACAATGCGGAGAATTATCCAGAAGGAAAAGCCGCCTGTGCCATCGACAATCTACCAAGAAATACGGTAGAAATTCATACCAACATGGCGAAGGTGCTCAATGTCAAGAGCGGAGATGTCATTCTAGCAGAGAGGTTTCCGTGTCTTGGATTTATGTCCATTCGGCCTCAATGGGTAAAAGTGACTGATGATCCTCAATGTAAGTATGTCATTAGGGTCAGCGGTAATAGCCTGGTTTCTGAGACGCTCGATTTCGATGGGGATACTCTTTTTCTTGCGTCGTTCCATCAGCCAGCGTCTATTGAGCTGTTGAGGAAAGAGATGGCTCATCCAAACACCATCTGTGAAACAGCCATTGAGAATGCTAATTCTAAGAAGATACCAATGGTTGCGGAAATGACGCTTGAGGATTTCGAGATCAGGATGTTTCCCACTCCTAGCGTAGAAGTCCATGCTGAAATAGTTAGAAAAGCAACAGGTGTAAAAAGCCATACCGGCCCAGTAATCGCATTGGCTTATAATCTGATGCGCATCGTGGAGGGAAACGTTCCATATGAAAATACAGAAGATCATGTGCATCTTGAATTGCTTCTGGATTTCTTAGGCAATACCGTGTTCAAGCAAAAGCATGGTATTAGATCTCTTCAGGAAGATGCAACGGATGCCATCTGCACAGCAGACGTAGACAAGATGGTGGCGTTGGGCTTCGACTATCGGCCGAGTAAAATGCTGTGCGATCTTATTGTGAAGGAAGCGGCGTCTATTGGGGTGAGGGATCTTATTGCTTACCACAACAAGGTAAAAGAACAAGGTGGAAGCAAAATTATCAATACCATTGTCCGCCGGAAGCATCGCATTTACTTCGCAACTAGAGCACGATTGAGCCCTATCGCGCTTCTAGCACATCTCCAAGATCCACCTAAAGACTTACCAAGTTATATGCTTGCGTATGTACTTCGTACGCCTGTGGAAGCTATCGAGGAGAAGATAGAGCGGCTCAAAGCCGTAAGAATGAAAGTAAAGAACAACTTAGCAACGCCTGAAATGCGTGAAGTTTATGAGGTGTTGTCAAGCTTTATAGACAAAATCCTGGTTAAATAAAACAGAATATAGGAGGTTCAAATATGCCGGACAAAAAGGTAATGGCAGTCAGCGCAAAGATGGATGAGTTGCCGTGTGTAACACTGGGCGCTGAAGTGGAAATTGATGTCGTGGAAATCGACGATCCCACCCCTAGCACAGTAGAAGAAAGGGTAGCACGGCTGGAGAAAGAAAACGCGGCGTTCAGGATGATGTTTGATAGTCTTTATAAGATGGTGAAGGCATTAAAGGATCATCAGAACGTCGAACAGGATAAAAAGATCGCTGAGTTTGTAGAGAAGAACAAGGCGACCAAGAAAATTCCTGTAGGCACCATTTTACATGGCACCAGCCGCAGTAAATCCTTCTTTCTAGAAGTGGCGACCGATGGATTTATAGTTGGTCAGGTGAAATATCCGTCTCTGTCAGCCGCTGCGGAAGCCGTGAGTGGGGTGAGGAGAAGTGGACTAGCGTTCTGGAAATTCAGCAACGACAAAAGCGTCAAAGACATGATAAAGGAATAATATGTCCCGTATGTCCGAGCCTATTGCAATAGACGATAAAGAAACTTTCACACAGACGGTTTGTAAGAGATGCGCGTTGTGCTTGCAGCATACCTTTGCTGAAATAATCACACCAGACTTCTGTATGCTGGTATATGATGGGGACAAGAGCAGGTTTTTGGGCTTTTTATACCAGCTACAGAAGCTGCGAAAAGGTAAGAGTAAGTATAACCTAGCTTCTTTCGAGGCTTTCTGTGGGTTGTTCTGCAATTCATTTCCTTCGTGCCCAAACAAGTCCGAAAAGTGTGAAGACATTGCTGTTAGAGTCGCCTGCTACGCCAGCTTTGTAAGACAGTGGGGACAGATTATACCAGACAAGGTATTACACCAGATCTATGCGTTATATTCTGGAGTAGACCTTGACGAGGTTGGCAAAAAGCTTTCTTTTGATCTGAGAAGATTAAGAAAGAAAGAAAGAAAAGCCATTCGTGCTTCCAGTAAACAGACAATGAGCCTGATAGGAAGCGCGTTGACTATTCTAGTAACTGGGAAGGTAGCAGGAGTGGCCAAGCAAAAGAAACCGAAAAAGGTAAAGAAACGAGTACACACTTCGACATTTCACAATGACGATGATACGGCATGGTCTGATAAAATCAAAGAGCTACTAAAGGTAAAGGAAAATTATGACGATGAGACTGACGATTGACAGCGAGCTCACTTTAACTGGGTTACCGGAAGATTTTAAAATCTGGTTTCAGGATCAGCTGACTTTCGACAATCCCAAGTATCTTGAAGCAACTAAGCGAGGCTACTTTAGTAAATTTCTACCTCAACATATCAGAATGTATCGTAAGAAGCTTGATGGTAGTATCATAATACCAAGAGGCTTTTTGCAAATCGTTGAGGAAGCCCTAATTGGACAGGGTTTTGGAACACAAATCGTCGATAACAGAGTGTTCACGACTCCGCCGATTATGTTCAAACCAAAGATAGATTTATGGTCTTTCCAAGACGTAGCCAGAACACAGCTATTTAGACATCCTAATGGTATGTTAGTTTCACCGGCCGGTTCTGGTAAGACGATCTTTGGTCTCGACATCATTGCTTCTCTTTATCAGCGTACTCTGTGGATAGTTCATACCAATCAGCTGTTAGAGCAAGCGGCCGAGCGTATCACAAATGTATTTGAAGACATCGATAAAAAAGATATCGGGATAATAGGCGGAGGTAAATTCGAAGTAGGTGAAAAGATAACAGTAGCGCTGGTTCAAACCCTAATACGGAGAAGAGTTGATTTACCAAGTATCGGTAGAGAATTTGGGCTGGTGATATTGGATGAAGCTCATCATGCGCCGGCGAGAATTTTTACCGAAGTTTTATCCCACTTTGCTTCTTTCTACATGTATGGTCTAACAGCCACGCCGTATAGAAGAGATGGCTTACAAGGTATTATGTATGCGGCTGTCGGCTTGGCCAATGCGGTAGTAGATAGAGAGGAAGTCGAAGAGGCTGGTAAGATAGTAAAACCTATCGTACTAGTAAGAGAGGTACCATCTAGGGTAATAGATTCTAACGATTTTCATGCGATCATGAGTGGCCTTCCAGACAATCGTATGCGAACGCTGATGATTGTAGAAGACGTGCTGAGAGAAGCCAAAAAAGGCCACCATTGTATCGTGATTTCAACTCGCCGAGAATATTGCCAGCTATTACTACATCATATAGAAGAATTCTGGTCTAAAGTTGGCATAGCAAGCGGTGAGTTTTCCAGAAAACATAACATGAATGAAGTCAAAAGGTTGGAGAGTGGGGAGATCAATGTTCTGATAACTACATTTGAGCTCTTGGGTGAGGGATTCGATGTTCAGAAACTAGATCGTGGCTTTATTGTGTTGCCGTTTCGAGAGAGAACTAGAGTTGAGCAAGCGGTTGGTAGAATACAAAGAACATGCGAAGGCAAAACAGACGCGATCTTATACGATTATGTGGATAGAAATATAGGTATACTGAACAACCAATTTCTTCATAGAGCCTTGACGTATAAAAGGCTCGGGCTAGATATAGCTACAGATCCAATGTTCATAAAGGAGTTGACCAATGAAATTAAAGATTAAGGTTTCTGATTTGATGGATGCTAGTAAGTCTCCCCTAGTATTCATAGAAGATCGATTAATAAGGATTCCAAAAGGACTAAGAGAACAACTCGGTCTTGAGTTGGGATCGTTCTTGACGTTGAAGGGCACATCCTCAGTGGTTTATCTTCAGGTGTATCAGGCATATACTGAAGACGTATCTAAAGAAGAAGGGTGTGTATTTGTAAGTCAGAATACATGGGATTTATTGGATATCGCGCATCTGAATAGGGTGCTGGCAGCTGAAGAGATTCTAATAGGCTGCGATCCAGAGATGTTTATAATGGATCGTGGAGCTAAGATGGTTACTTCGGCGGCCCATTTCTTTCATCACTATGGTGAGATCGGTAATGACAATGGTCTGCTTGAGTTAAGACCGAGACCATCGATCAACCCAAAAGAAGTAACCGAAACCATCAGAGGGCTGATAAATCAAGCAGCCATGCGAATAAAAAACCGAACTATTTTCAAGAACAGGGATTTGTTTCTGATGGCGGCGTCAAATGTCAACGGAACATCAGCTGGCTTTCATGTTCATTTTGGTTTACCTTCCTATATATTAAAGCAAGATGCAGAACGAGTATGGATTCTGACGAATATGGTAACAATACTGGATTATTACGTCGGAGTCCTATCTATTCTGCCGGAAGGTGATACGGACGCGGCTCGTAGGTCTCAGAAGTTCACAAGATATGGTAAGCCAGGAGATTTTAGAGCAGATGACAACTTGACTTTTGAATATCGAGTAGCTGGTGGTCATCTGCTGAAGCATCCTGTTTATACTGAAGGCTTGCTAACGATAAGTAAATTAGTTATGGGGGATATCCTAAGTAGATTGGAAAAAATGTCGAACAAGGACAAAACAAAGATGTATTTCACCAAGTATGACGACTTGAGGAAAGCCATCTATCCCAATCTGCCAGAAAGATTAGAAGTATATGAAACCCTAACTGCGGAGAAAATAAATAGAGCTCTAGGGCATGTCGAGAAACTTGCGAACGACTATTCAAAGATGATTGGCTTCGACAAACATAAAGAGGTCATCGAGAAATATCTGTCGCTAGCATTATCAGCGGCAGGCGACAGGACAAAGATAAGTGATAACCTGGAAGAAAATTGGAGGGTAAGTGATGAGAATAGACATCAACAAGTGGCAGTTCTATAATAATCCAACAAAGGCTCCGCTATCTGGTGAAGATGTAAGATATTGGAAGATGATAGTCGAGAAGACTTTGAAGGTGGGGATTGAATTCGAGTTCAATTTACCCGACCAAAAGGGAACCTGCCATGGCGATAATGTCCATTGTCCATGCGTTCATATGAACGGGGATTGCTGGAAAGGATGCGCCAACACAAAGACATGCGCAAGTCTTCCGCTCTCCGAGATGTCTTTCTATACGTGTGCTTCCAAAGCCGCAGACTGCACAAAGGAAGCCTGCCTAACATGTACAAAATATAAATTCAAATGTCTTGGCATCGTCTGCGTCGATTTTGTCAGTGATTGTTTTACGTGTGACAAATATGCAAAGTCATGCGAAAAGTGCGACAAGAAATACATTCCAGAGAAAGATCCCAGGATAATTAGAGACAAGCTTCATTCTGATTTTGCTCCTACCCGGCGCTATGGTAAAGTAAATCCATCTGGAGTTGTAGACATTAAGACGGACGGCTCGTTGCTTGGTGACAAGGGAGCCGAGATCATAACTATCGGTCGAAGAGTAGATTACTGGGAATTCTTGAGGATGACCCAGGCTATTCTGAAAAAGATGGTGGCGGCTGGAGCATTCATTAACGAAAGAACCGGCTCTCACATGCACGTCTTAACTTCGTATATCGATAGAGAGATCAATGAATTAGAGAGACCGATGCCGCAAATCATTGTCGCGAATTTTCATCAATTGGTGAGAAGATATCAGAACGCTTTGACCTGGATGACCATCGCTCTGGAAACTCCGAAGAACATGACTAGGTGGGAGAAGTTCAGAGTCAGCGTGCTACACATCTCACCAGTAACTCGTGACATGACTAAGGTTAGAGAGGATGTTCATCACGGATCTGGTGGAAACAAGTACGGCTTTATCAACTACGACAACATGGTATTCAATAATGACAATGACGTAAGTTGTTTCCATGTAGAGTTTAGAGAAGCGGATTCCACCATGTGCCCAAGCTATTATGCGGCGCTTGCGTGCTTGCATTATGCCTTCGTCATTAAAGCCATTGAAATCAGTAGATATGGTCTGTTGAAGGTCGGTGACGAAGCTTGGATGAAGAAAGCTACCGCCATGAAAAACGTGATCCTCAATGGTACTGGTAACTGGGACAGCAATCGACTTAGTGATACCTCTAAGCTGCTGGATAACAAGGATTATTTCATCGAAGAATCCATGGATCTCGTTCGCCAAATGAAAAGTATTCTTATCAAGATCGGCCCAGCCTATGACGTATTGAAAAGGTTGGCGAAAAGACCGGTCGCTTTGAGAAGAATAGAGGGAGATTCCTGGGAGCAGATCGAAAGTGATCTGGCAGTTCATATGAGTGAAACCGATATCATTCACACCAAGATAAGTGAGTTGATTGATCTTCAAATCATCATCGACTGCAAAGATATGGACGAGTGGATCAAGGAAGTGAGGAATGTGTTTGCTGAAGATCGGCTCGATTTTCCCGAAGAGCACATTCGTAGTCATATGGAATCAAGGTTAAGAGAAGGGCAGATAATCTGGTCAGCAAGTCTAGGCTGCCCCATCGCAATATAGGAGGTCTCGTACTGATGTGTGGTATATTCGGCATAATCAATTACGGAAATAACACCTATTCGAAAGCTGAAGCGTTCAGGAATGCTGTTCGAGAACTACTGATTGAATCGCAAATGCGAGGAACAGACGCCGCCGGACTTTGTGTAGTTACTCAAGATCGTGCGGCTGTTTTTAAGGACAGAGTTCGAGCAGAAATGTTTATTCGTGAAGCCCCATACTCTAGCATAGTTGGGCACATTCATCACAATAGACCCTTTCGAGCTGTTATAGGACACACGAGAGCCCAAACAAAGGGTGACAGAAAGTTCAATGTCAACAACCATCCTATCGTAGCTGGAAATATAATCGGTGTCCACAACGGCATGATAAGCAACGATGACATGCTGTTCAAGAAATACGAAGGCAAAATTCATCGTGCCGGTCAAGTGGATAGTGAGATTATCTTTCGACTCATCGATCATCTCATCAAAGAAGGAAAGACAATAGTAGACGCTACCAAAGAAACAATAGGCATGGTTTTTGGCAGCGCCAGATGCGCTTTTGTCAACACAAAAAATCTGAAATACGTCACTATATTCGCAGATTATGATCTACCTGTGTGGATATATAAACATGTAGACACTATGGTATTTGCGTCAACAACGCACATACTTGGTAAAGCCATGGAGAAAACCGGTGGGGTCTTAACTCCGCAATATAGAACTGGGGAGTTCGATGTTCGTGGTGGGCTTGCAAGAATAGATACGGACAATGGAAAAGTCTATCAAGAGAAGATAACCGGATTTGGGTCTTCTTATTCAGCATATGGTAATCATGGCACGACGCCTGCCAATATGCGTAGATGTCAAACCTGCGAGCTAACAGGCTATGGTTGTGGCGGCGACGCCGCATATTGTCAATACTGTGAGATGTAAACTAGGGAGATCTTATTTATGCATCCAATTCGTTTAAATGCATTAAGAAAGGCATACCCGAAAGACAGCTGTTTGAGTGCCATCAGCATGATAAACTTTGCTGATCAGCACCTACCTCTGGGCACTCCACTGATTATCTCAAACGAACCATTCTCACCGGCTATACCGGCACATATTGTAGACGAGTTCAATTTGAGCATGGATCAGAGGAGCGGCGCTTTTTATTATTTGGGAGAAAAAGGTAAGAGTAAAGAGAAGGCTTCTCTAGTAGAGATTTCCAATCTTGTTCCTGGTCGTATAGGAGAAGTCCTACAGCACAGCCTTTCAAAAATAAGAGTAGTCAACTTCTTTCCCCATAGAGGCGACGGTTGGGATCATACCTATCTAACTTGCAACCCTAAGTCAATAGCAGTCACATCTGTGCCACCATTGATTTGGGATGACGGTTTCGTTTGCGAGATAGACAACGTATGTGGATTGATGGGCAGTGACAATCCAGCCGTAAAGATCTACGATATGTTAGAGTCTTACAGGTATGTTACCTACTGCTACTCTGGTTTTAATAAACATAAAGCAGCCGAAATATTAAAAGATCTTAAGAAGCTGTTGGGATTTCTAACCGCTAGGTATCCGGTTTCTAAATGCTATTCCTGTACGGAATATATAGAAGCCTGCGCGCTTATGGATGTTTGCTCTATTTCATTTTTCAGGCTATCTGACGTCATTACCATATACGATTTCAAGAAAGCACATGGTATGGCGATGGACGTCTTTGCCTGTAGTTCTCAGATCAAGAACATCAATGAGATGCCTGGGGCAACGATGTTAGTACGCTTTGTCTTCAACATAGACAAGGAGAATTTGTATACAATAGATGGAGAGAAGATCAACAGATGGCCCGACAGAGGGCGCATCGAGGACGGGCTTAGTTATGCAACAAGCTTTTTGGCTAAGAACTCACCACAACAAAAATTAAGTAATAGCGTAGGAGGATTCTAATATGTGCGGAATTGTAGGCGGATTGGCTTTCGGTAAACTGAACAAGAGAGATGAAGAAATTCGTCAGCGGTTGATGAGGTTTTTCACCACTGAGCTGTTGATTCAAACAGAAGATCGTGGTAAAGATGCTACTGGAGCCGCCATACTGTTTGAAGATACCCACTTCATGGGCATCAAGCGCGGTGAAAAATGTAGTGAATGGCTGGCGAAATTCGGTGAAACGTCAGATTACTTTGGCAGCTTACTGAAAGTCTGGCGAACCTATGAGCAGCCCGTGAGAATCTATCTTGGCCATTGTCGCCAGGGCACAATCGGGGATAAAGAAGAAAATTCCAATAACCACCCGATAAAAATCGGAAACATCGTCGGTGTTCATAACGGCTCTATTAGGAACCACAAAGAGATCATAGAACATCTCGGTTGCAAAAGAGATGGTCAAGTGGATAGCGAAGTAATCTTCAGACTGTTTACGCATTTTACCAACAACGGTGCCGAGCCGTTTACGTTGGACATGTGCCAGCAGATAGTCGATAGATTAGACGGTGAGTTTGCTGTAGTAGCTTACAACGCGAACAATCTTGAGCAGGTTCCCATATTCAGGGACAGAAGACCGCTTGAATTTATACTCATAAAGCCGTATGGGCTTATGCTTATCTGCTCAGAGATAAAGTTCTGGAATGAAGTATATTTCGCATACGAAAGGGCTCTGTTTTATAATCCCGACATCATGAGAAAGATGCCTTCATTGGCGACGATCGGTACGAAGAAGCAAGTAGAAATCGATACGCTGTCGGATGATCATGCGGTCATCTTTGATCTCACCAAAGAAGTCAAGGAAGATACGAAGATCAAAGATTTATGTGTTATAAAACGTATGGAAAGAAATGCCAAGAAGTGGACAAAGTCATTGCATGAAGAGGAATTAGAGGCGCGTAGTTCAACCGCGCATAAATCTACTGCTGTGAACTATGGCGTCGGATCAAGACATGTATCTAACGTTTCTCATTCTTCTTCGTCCAGCGATAAAAAGCACCATGTGTGGAACAAAGAGCTAGGAAAGTATGTCGCTATGGTTGGAGACAAGGTCATTGACGACAAAAATCCAGCGATCATTGACGTTGATAAGAAAGACGTGACCATCATAAACAAAGAAGGGCCGAGGCCAAAGGAAGAAACGGTTCTTACAGATCTAAAAGGGCCAGAGGTGGATGAGGTCAAGGAATCAACGGGAGCCGCAACTCCAGAAACTGTAGACATGACGGATTACGAACCACCAACCGAGACACATAAGTCAGGTTCGGTGACGCAAGAGATTACAAACATGTCTGTCGCAAAGACCATTGATAATAAAGTGGATAACGACATCATCGAAGGACAAGTCATCGAAGTCCAGATGAAACTTCCTTCTCCCGAAGTTATCGAGGAGGCTAAACGGGCTTTCATGGAGCTGCCTCTAGAAGATAAGGGATACAAAGACGCCGATGCCGTTCTGAATGATATCGAAGTTAAAGATGAGGACACGGCTTTGGGTTTTGGTATCACACTTATTGCCAGTCGAGTATATGGAATGGCCTGGAAGAAAGGATACATAGCCCGGCTTGTAAAAGACCAGTCTAAGGTTATCTCTAAGGAAGCTCTCGATGAGAAGGCTGCGAAGAGAGAACAGCACATTGCCAATTTGAAATCGTTGGTTATGATTTTGGCAGAGTATGCTGAAAAGAACCTTGGTGGCAGCAATGAAACTTGGAATGTGATGATGAAGAAGAAGATTGCAGACATTGCTGGTACGTTTAGCGGCCGGTTCGACATCGAGTCTGCCAGACCGCTATTCAACCAATTCGAAGCAGCGAAAGTTGCGAAGTTATTTGACGTTCTGGAAAACTATAAGAGATACACAACAAACGTGTAAAACACAATTTTTGGAGGGGAGTATGAAGGCACCTTTGATCTTGGTAGTATCCAAGAAAATGGACAAGAACAAGAAGAGACAAGAGCAAGGCGTTATAAGAATGGGGAAAATCGCTAGAGAAACTCTTGGACTAGTCCATGACAAGTCGGTTGAGTTGTGGCCAGACGGAGACATCTACGAGAGAACCAACAGATCCCGTGTGCTGGCTATCAATGAAGCATACAAAGAAGATCTGAAAGAACTGAAGGTCAAGATTAACAACAGCCAAATGACTGAAGAGGATTATGCCAAGGTTGGCTTTGTTACCGCAGCAACTTTCAGCTATCTCTGTAAGAATGCCGAAATGGGTAACAAAATCTGGCTGGCTGACTCTCTTACAGATCTGGTCATCGGGTCTGATCCTGAGTTCGTGATAACGGATAAGAATAATCATATCATCTATCCGCCAATACCACACGAAGCCGCTCTTGGAAATGACGGTAACTTGGTGGAGGTACGGGCTCATCCGGCTATCACAAGCGCTGAGCATGTAAAGAACATCCACAATGTCTTCAAGAAAAGTCCAAACACCAAAGAGATCAAAGGGTATGAATGGAAAGCCGGCTGCTACATCATGGCCATAAATGGTGAAGGAACTGAAAGAGGCTTCGCAGTCGGTGGACACATCCATCTAGGTACTCCAGCAAAGCTCGCAAAGACTTTTGAAGATGGCGATCCCAACGCCTACAAACGATACGTGATCCTGTCCGTATTGAAAAAGATTCTGGATGAATACGTGGCAATACCACTAATGTTTATAGAAGGTATACAAAATTCAACGGCAAGGAGGAAGTATTATGGCCGGCTTACAGACGTGAGGGTAGATCATGGTAGGCTAGAATACAGAACACCGGGCGGTGACTGGCTTGCGCATCCAAAATTGGCTGAGGCGGTATTGGACGCCACTAAAGCGGTTGCACATTCCTTCTTTAAAATTATGGAGGAAAGCGACAACAAAGTCTCAATGGCACTGGAACAGAGAGTGTTTGACAAGCTGCAGCACGATCGCCTCAATACGGTAGACTTTCTGTTTGGTGTGAGCAACACCATAGAATGGGAAAGGGATTCAGAAATCGCCCGAGAGATGCGCGCCATAATGCCATCAAAAGTACTTGGCAAAATGCTGGAAATCAGCGAACCGAAACCAACGAAAAGATTGCTGGAGGAGATTCATGACCGCTACAGGCACTTACCGGTTTATGCGGAGTATGAGCGCAACGTTGAGCTCTTCAATGAAATCGCTAGCTTGCCGGATAAAGTCCTGGCTAGCATGGATAGGGGCCTTAAAGACCCGTGGTTGGAAGGCTCTGACTTCATTATCTAAAAACCTTTTTCAATCCATAAGGAGGATGTTTTCTATGACAACTTACATTTGGTATTCAGGAGCAACCGACACGACTGGAAAAGCATTAGTAGAAGCCCTGCACGTCACTGGCGGAACTACAAGGCCGAGAAACGTTAGGCCTGGAGATCTCGTTATTGGATGGGGTACAAAAGTGGACGACTCGGTTTCTTTCCCGACCGGTGTCATCATTTGGAATGCTCCCGATAAGATCACTGCAAACAGGGATAAATTGAATGCTCTCACCATTCTGAAAGGGATTGCGGATACAAGAAACAACATCGCCAGCTTTGCTGCCGCACGCAATGCTCTTGCGTCTATTCAGAGTGGAACCCTTACTCTGCCCGTGGTTGGTAGAAAAAAGCATCATCAGGGCGGAGCCGGCTTCTGGTTTTGTCCCACCACCCAGCACGTTCAAGCCGCCATTGATGAGGGAGCCGAATACTTCCAAACTTTCATCAATGTCAAGGATGAATACAGGCTTCACGTTGGATTCGGTGGGGTGTTTCACGCCGTGAAAAAAGAGAAGAATGCTTCCGAGGATAGCTATCGGGCCATTCGTGTGGAAAAGCTGAAGGAATGGGCTGACAAGGAGCATGTGGATATCGCCGCTCAAAGCACTCAAACCATCATCAAACAGCTGTGCCACATCTTCTACAAAGAAGAGACGTTGCCTAACCTTCTCATCCGAAGCAATCGAAGAGGGTGGAAGTTCGATACCGTCGCCAACAACAGACTGCCTGGAAACATCTTGACAGTTGCCGGCAACGCGTTGACCGCGCTTGGGCTTCAATTCGGAGCTGTGGATTGCTGCGTTGATCACAGCGACAGAGTCTACATCCTCGAAGTGAATAGCGGCCCGGGTTTGCAGGGAACCGCATTGACAAAATGGGTCGACATGTTCAGAACCCACATTACCGAGGCGGAGAGAGCAGCCGCGAGAGCTGCTGCCGCCGTCACTCATAGTCCAACAGTCGCAAGACCGACTACCGCAAGACCAGCAAGAGCAGCGGGAGCCGTTGGAGCAGCAGAAGCCGAAGACATCGACGAAGGCTTAGCCATTCGCATGGTTAAAGTCGCCGAGACCGACGAAGACATCAAGAATGTCATCAGGCTGCTTCGTAAACGGGGGTAGGAGTATTGGGAAAGTTTACACTGACCGTTAACGGTTATAATTTAGCTGGTCAAATTGCGAGCCTGATAAACAAAGGCGGTCAGTTAAGGCACATTCTAACAACTCATTCCATTCTGAATAACAACGTCCAATACTTAATTGAGTTGGACAGGGACGTAGTTGTAGGCGTAATCGGTTTGGAGGTACAGAATGCCAGAGTAACCGAGCTGAAACATCTGTGCGTCCATCCCGATTATAGAAGCAAGGGAATAGGTAAGAAGCTGTTGGAATGTGGCATGGCAATGGCTAGTACCGAATTTGTTTACGGGCTAGTGCGTAGCGATAACAATGTGAACATTCGAAACAATCTAAGACTGGGGATGATACCAATAGGTAAGAAACCAGGAAGAAATTACAGCCTAATAATATTCGCGAGGAGGAAGCATCATGGATCTGGACAAACTGTCAGTAGATCAGTTTAAGGGACTCGGCTATGTAATATTGACTCTGGCGCCGCAGAATACCAAAGACGTGCAGCTGGTGGGTTTGTTTGGTGGAGTAATGCCCATTACGAAATCAGACACCACGCTAGTCTCGAAAGAAGATATGTATATCTGTATGATAAAGGGAACGGTAATACATTTTTTGAGTTCTCTCTTCTATCAGGTTGTACAGATAGACATGGGCGGTCTCAAAGAGAATGGCCCGGATTCACCGGCCGTTACGTTGATGACTACAGTCGATGCAAAGAGTCAACCCGAAATCCTGAATGTCCTGAAGAAGATCCATGCAGCGATGCGCGAGGAGAAAAGAGTAAGCGAATTTGACATCATCGAGGATGAAACATACAAAGGATTGACCGACGTTCAAAAACGTGCGATTAATACTGAAGGGCCCGTGGGTAATGCTAGCAGAGGCGTCAACAGAAGTGGTGGCGTGAGCTACGGTACTGAAGATTATCACAACCATAACCCGCATGCCTGTGGGTACGGCAGTAATTGGAATGGTACAGCCTATAAAGCAAAAACCATCACGACCGCTACGTTTACTCGTGCAAAGAAAGCCGAACAAGTAGAGCTAGATGCGATGGCTGCTAAACTCAAAGCTATCAAGGAAGGTAAATACGAACCACCGGTTCTTCCGACAATTCCAGCAGACAGAGTAAAAGAAAAGAAAGACAAAGAGGACGAAAAAAAAGTAGCGAACACGTCGGAGAATTCAGATACCCATTCTCAGGAGGAGCAATCTTCCCCTGTTGACGAAACAGGTAATGGGCTCGAGCCTTACAACTTTTTTATGTGCGGTTAGCTCTTGACAAAGCTAGTAAAATGTCTAAATTATTCTATAATACAATAGGATAGTTTAGAAAGGAGTAAGAAGTGATCAAAATCATTGGAAATTCAGAAGTTATGGCACAAATCAGCATAGCCACCAAAGCTGCCGTCGAGCAGAACAAAGCATTACCGCACATGCTTTTGGCTGGCGCAGCTGGTTGTGGCAAAACAAGTACGGCAAAGTACATTGCTAGTGTTACAGGTGCCAGTTTTATTTCTTGTGCATACGATTCAATAAAGAAAAGATCGGATTTGTTTTCTATTATCAAAAGGTTAGATGAGACAGGATACGCTAACACCAAGAAGGTTGGCACTACAAAGCCTTCTATACTATTTATAGACGAGATTCATGGTCTATCTGTCTCAGCGCAGGAATTTCTTGGCATAATGATGGAGGAATGGACTTTGCCAGTGGATTTAAAAGACATAAGAGGGACGGCTGGTCATTTGAAAAACCCTGGTGTAAAAGATTTTTCTCTATGGCTTCCTGAGTTTACACTCATCGGAGCCACCACAAA